>WARP01001686.1_pt1 | contig 23104 bp, 13 predicted proteins | sample 4769151 | NCBI WGS metagenome assembly WARP01 (sample SAMN08893023, study PRJNA449175) | gut metagenome | isolation source: rumen sample fed with dry roughage | host: cow | place: India: Nagpur | collected 2016
GTATATAACCCAATGCTAATAAAGCCAGACCTATAAGCATCCAGATATAATTAATTCTCTCAAATGCAAAACCCTTTGCAGGTGTGTTTTCTACGATAACCTTAGAATTTGTGCTCTTTTTCATAGTATCTTATTATCTATATATTATTATTTATATAATTTCTCTGCTCTTAAATGCATAAACCTTATTACTGAAAACAAGGTAAAAATAAATGCAATTATAATACCAAAAACCCAAACGCCTCCTGCGATTATTCCATAAATTGGAAGATAATCTATCTTAACTATTTCTGGATATGAAATAAATACCCAATACAGTATTACAGCTAATATTATGTTTGCAACAAAACCTCCTATCAGTCCAAAATAAAAGCCTTTTAGAAGAAATGGCTTTCTAATAATTGAAGGCTTTGCTCCTACTAATTCCATAGAACGTATTAAGAATCGTTTTGAGTATATAGTTAGACGTATTGTATGGTTGATTAAAGTTATCGAGATTACTAATAAACAGATAATAAAGGCTAATATAAACCCAGTTATATTATAAATCATTGTATTTATATCTTGGATTAAATCATATCTATAATCCACATTATCTACTATTTCCTTTGCTTCAACACTTGTAATAAAACCCTTAATATCGGACATATTCAATGCTTGAGCCTTTAGGTTTACTACTATCGAAGCTGGATATGGATTTACAGAATCTAAAACCATTAGGTGGTCCTCACCCATTATTTCATTCATCATTTGAGCTGCATCGTATGGAGATACATATTCTGTCGTCTTAACAATAGCTTTCTTTCCTATTTCATTCTTTAACTCCATAGCTTTTTGCTCTTCTGCATTAGGAATTAAATAAACAGTAAATGAAACATTTTCCTTGATATTATTTGAAAGCATGAAAGCATGGAAAACAAAAAGGGACATAAATCCTAACATAAAAAGCACTAAGGAAATACTTAATACGGTTGAAAAATTCGCACTCCAAAGATTTACAGGGTTAAATGTTTTTTGTCTTTTAGCCATAATTCAAAAAATGTATAATCTCTGCAAAGGTACAAAGTTTTTTTGTAGTTTTGTAAGCTAATTGCAATTCTATGAATGAAATCTTTGTCGAAAAGTTTGGAGGAGCATCTATCAATGATGCAAAATCCTTAAGAAACGTTGTGGAAATCCTTGAAAAAGAAGATAAGAAAAGGGTAATAGTCTTTTCAGCTATGGGCAAAACTACCAATAGCTTAGAAAGTCTTATTAATGATTTTTACTCCTCTAAGCAAATTAATTTCTCTATCCTTTCACTGATTAAAGACTTTCACTTTAATATTTGCAATGAATTGATTAAAGACAAAGCAGGGCTAAGTGAATTGGATAAGATATTTAATCTTATTCCAAAACTCTTAGAAGAGAATACAAACTCTGACTATAATAGACTTTACGATTCAATTGTTGTTTTCGGAGAATTGATTTCCACCAAGATAATTTCTTTGTATTTCGATTCCATTTCCTTTTCTCACAAACTCTTAGACGCAAGAGAATTAATACATACTAATAGTAAGTTTCGCAATGCAGATATTGATTGGGAGATGACAAATCATGAGATTAATAAAGAAATTTCTAAATATATTAATCAATACAATACTATAATTACTCAAGGATTTATTGGCTCGGATTATAATAATCATTCTACAACTCTTGGACGTGAGGGTTCGGACTTCTCAGCTGCTATTCTTGCACATTGTCTTGATGCCAATAGTATGACAATTTGGAAGGACGTTCCAGGACTTTTGAATGCTGATCCAAAGAAATTTGCAAACACAATTAAATTTGAATCCATTCCTTTTCGAAGTGCTATTGAGCTTTCTTATTACGGAGCCTCTATTATCCATCCAAAAACCATAAAGCCATTAGAAAACAAGAATATACCCTTATATGTAAAAAGCTTTTTGGATTATAATGCCCCTGGAACTATAATTTGCAAATGCGATGAGATAAATCCACTTGTGCCAAGCTATATCTTCAAAGACAATCAGGTGCTTGTTTCTATTACTCCTAAGGATTTCTCCTTTATAGCTGAATCAAATATCAGTCATATATTCTCTCTTTTCGATAAAAACGGAATAAAAATCAACCTAATGCAGAACTCTGCTCTAAGCTTTTCGGTTTGTTTCGATGAAAATGGAGGATTATCCAAGCTTATTGATGAACTTAGGATAGAGTATAGGGTAAAATATAATCAAGGTCTTAGACTAATCACAATAAGACACTATAAGGAAGAGGAAATCTCCAAACTAATTGAAAACAAAGAAGTCTTGATTGAGCAACGCTCAAGAATAACAGCACAATACTTGATTAGCAACTAAGCTTTTCTTATTCCAAACTAATAGAATCAAGAAGCATTTTAATATAATGCCATTATATCGACCATATAATGCCATTATTCTGGTCATTTAATGGCATTATATTGCAAGTATAATGGCATTATATCAGATTAGAATCAAATAAGAAAAGTTTAGAGTTTGATTCTAATGATAGGGAATAAGGTTTGCTTATGACAAAATGACATTTTAGGTCTTATGGTATGTAGTTTGATTAAACCTTACTGCAATATTATTCTGATAAGACGAAAATATAAATAAATAAAAGAAATATGAAAGGCAATATTAATGTAAAGGCGGAAAATATATTTCCGATAATCAAGAAGTTTCTATACTCTGACCATGAAATCTTTCTTAGAGAGATTGTTTCAAACGCTGTTGATGCTACTCAAAAGCTAAAAACTCTTGCTTCTTTGGGGCAATTCCAAGGCGAATTGGGAGATTTGACAATTGAAATTAAGATTGACAAGGACAAAAAGACTCTTAGCGTAATTGATAGAGGTATTGGTATGGATGAGCAAGAGGTTGAGAAATATATTAACCAGATTGCATTCTCTGGAGCTGAGGAATTTGTGGAGAAATTCAAGGGCAAGAGTGAGCTTGAGGCGAATCAATTGATTGGACATTTCGGGCTTGGCTTCTACTCTTCATTTATGGTTTCTTCGGAAGTGGAATTCAAATCAAAATCCTTTAAAGATACTCAAGCAGTAAGATGGTGGTGTGATGGAAATACAGAATATACTCTTGAAAATACAGAAAAAGAAGATAGAGGTACTGAAATCATTATGCATATTGCAGAGGACAGTTTGGAATTTTTGGAAGAAACAAGGATTTTAGAATTACTAAAGAAATATTGTAAGTTTATGCCTATTCCTATTCGTTTTGGAGATGAGACCTATTGGGAAGAATCTGAAACGGAAAAGGACAAGGACGACAAACCAAAAAGAGAACAAAAGACTAAGCCAAGAATAATCAATAATACCCAACCTCTTTGGAAGAAAAAGCCAACGGAGCTTAAGGATGAGGACTATTTAGAATTTTATAGAGAGCTATACCCTATGAATTTCGAAGACCCTTTATTCCATATTCACTTAAATGTGGATTATCCTTTCAACCTAACAGGGATTCTTTACTTCCCTAAGGTTAAGAAGAATATTGACCCAACAAGAGATAAAATACAGCTTTACTCTAACCAAGTTTTCGTAACCGATAGCGTTGAGGGAGTTGTTCCAGACTATATGATGTTGCTTAGAGGTGTATTAGATTCTCCTGATATTCCACTTAATGTTTCACGTTCTTACCTTCAATCCGATTCTAATGTGAAAAAGATTTCCTCACATATTACTAAGAAGGTAGCTGATAAGCTTGATGAATTATACAAGAACAAAAGAGAAGATTATGAAAGCAAGTGGGACGATTTAAAAGTATTTATCCAATATGGAATGCTTTCTGATGAGAAATTTTACGAAAGAGCTGAGAAGATTTTCCTATTAAAGAATATTGAAAACGACAAATTCAGCCTTGAGGATTATAAGAAAAAGATAGAGCCTCTACAAATGGATAAGGATAAAAAGCTTGTATATCTGTATTCAAACGATGTTGACAAACAATTCTCTTATATCCAAGCAGCAAAAGACAAGGGCTATGATGTTTTATTAATGGACGGAATACTTGACAATCATTTTGTAAACACTTTAGAACAAAAACTAAAGGACGTTAAGTTTGCAAGAATAGATTCTGATATTATAGATAATTTAATTTCAAAGGATGAGGTTATCCCTTCAAAGCTATCTGAAAAAGAAGTTGAAGACTTAAAGAAGATAATTGAAAAAGAAGTTGATTCAAGCAAGTTTACAGTGCAGATTGAATCATTAAATGAAACAGACTCTCCTATTACCATTACTCAAAACGAGTTTATGAGAAGGATGAAGGAGATGAGTGAAATGGGAGGAGGTGGAATGATGTCCTTCTATGGCGATATGCCTGAGAATTATAATTTAGTTGTAAACTCTAACCATCCTCTTATGAGCGAGGTATTAAATACCAAGGAAGAAGAAAAACAAAAAGAAGTTGTTTCCCAATTAAAAGACTTAGCTCTATTAAGCCAAGGATTATTAAAGGGAGAGGCTCTTAGTAATTTCATCAAACGCTCTATAGGAATCATTAAATAAGAAAAATAAGAAACAAAAAAAAGTGCCGTCAAAACTAATTTGCGGCACTTTTTCATATATACACAATTAAAACTATTCTTTTCCTTTTATTAGATTAACTGTTCCATTTAGCTTTTGCCTTACTCCGTCTCCATCCCTATAAACTAAATACCATACATAAACTCCCTCAGGGGCATAATCTCCATTCTTAAGCTTACCATCCCAACCTCCAGGGTTTTCAATACTAATTATCTGTCCTCCCCAACGGTCTAAGATTGTCAATGTGTATTCTATATCCATAGAGGTGAATGGTCTAAAGATAGAATTTATACCATAGGAAGCCGGGATAAAAGTATTTGGAAGGAAGATTACAAAATCAGGGACAACTAATACCTTTCCAAAAGCAGTATCAACACAGGCTTCGTTTTCAGCTATCATCATAACCTCATATTCCATTTGTTCTGAACCAGGAAATACATGTGTACCATACTTACTGGTTGCAGTACCACCATCTCCAAAGTCCCAAAATCTTGAAATACTACCTGAGGTAATATCTTTAAACTCTACCTCTGTATCTGAGAAACTAACCTTTGTTGGGTTAAGATTCATCTTAGCCTCTAATTGTGGAATTACTTTTACAATTACAGAATCCTTTGCAGTACAACCATAAGCATCTTGAGTTGTAACCAAATATTTTGTAGTAAATAATGGAGTAACAGATGGATTTTGCTGATTTGCTTGAGCACTTAAGCTAAGGTCAGCCGGAACTGCAGTCCATGAATAATCAGAGGATGAAGAACAGGTTAGATTTACAGTATCTCCCTCGCATAAGAACTCTTTATCAGCACTAATATCTGCAAAACCCTCATTAACCCCAACCTGAATTTGATCAAAAATCTCCCTACCGCATTCATCAGCAATATTCAAAAAGAAGGTAATTGTATCCGTAATAAGTTTTGAATTTCTTGGTTTGTTTAATGAATCCCCACTACTCCAAGTGTAAGTAACGTTTCCAATACCTCCTTGAGTTGAGGTTTCAAAATAAAATCTCTTAGGAAGCATATCTCTGCAGAAAACAGTATCATTGGAGATTGTATGAGTAAGAGGTTGAGGAACCTTAATATAAATTCTTGTTGTATCTCTTGGGACACAAGCCGATGCACCAGTTTCTTCGGAGATTATCATAAATTCTTTAATTTCTCCTGGGATATCTGTTGCACTGTTTTGGAATAATATATCTACAAATGTTGTTGTATCACCAATTGGAATAGCAATAGAATGTCCTGGCAATGTATAATCAACTCCCTCTACCATATCTGTAAGAATAGTTAAGTTATACTCAGCATCACCATTTTCTCTTGGACGATTTAATGTAACATTAACCCTTGCCTTAGAGCAACCCTTAATCAATGTATCTCCATCTCTTTGCCCCATATTATCAATCTTCAAAGTGTATTCATCTGCTCTAAACGAATTACCTTCGAGAAATACAGTTGAATTATAGGAAGCATCCCCAACATCACACATAGCTATTAATAATTTATATTTATAACAAGGCAAAATAGAAACTGCCTTGGTGCTAAGGGCTACGGTATAACCATTCATCTTACAGTTATTATTTGTATTTGTTCTGAAAAACTGTGTATTAGTAAGAACACAAGGAGAAGCAGAGCCAGCTGCGACACCTCCATTAACTGTATTTATTGTTACTGCCTGCTCAGGATAAGAATCAGGTATAATAGCAATATTTTCCCATCTTAGGTTATAAGAATCAGGTTGGTCAGTTGCATGATTCCCTGTAACTGGGTCATAAGGACCATCAATAAAAAACCCGAATGCATCATTGAAGCTTGAACATACAAAGTTTGGATATTCTTCACTTGCAAAAACATATCTAAATGATATTTCATCTCCAATAGAAATAAAATCAAAACTAAGAGCTGCAATATCATTCTTTGATTGAGCTCCAAGCCCTAAGGCTGTTAATTCATTTATCAATGGAATTATATTTGTTTGATCACTACTATTAGGGCTTGATGTACTACTAACTATTCCAGAGCTTGTACCTGCTCCTGCATCCATTACATCACCTGTAACCATAACCAACCCGCTCCTTAAAGCGACATTTGGTGCAGCAGTGTCAGCAGGCAGGGGATTGGTCAAAGAACCATTATAAAAAGTTCCAAACTGATTTGAGTTGACAATAGTACTTCCGTTAAATTTAACGTTAGAAACAGTAACCCCTCCTCCGAGAAAATTATTTTCAACGATAGTTTGAACACTTTGACCGTTACGCGGAGTAACTGTGATTTGTGCTTCAACATATAGAGAGATAAAGACAATTCCAATAAAAATTAATAGTTTTCTTTTCATATTATTACCGTGTAAGAATGCCACAAATATAGTTATTTTTTTTCAAAATCATCAATATGGACACATATTAATCGTAAAATGTTTATTTTTGCAAAGTAAATCACATGTAAATTGAAGAGGAAAAACAAGTTTTTATTAAGGATAGCAAGGCATATTTTTGAAAAGCATTTAAACGAAAATGATTCAAAAACACATAAGTTAAAAACAGATAGCCTTATTCGCTTAGACCATGATGTATCTGAAATCATGACAGCCAGAGTAGATATTTTAGCAATAGAAATCTCTACTCCATACTCTGAGGTTATTGATATAATTGCTAAAAGTGGTTTCTCAAGGATACCTATTTATGAGAATGAACTTGATCAAATCAAGGGAGTTTTGTATGTAAAAGACTTGTTTAAACACATGAATAATGATGATTTTAATTGGGTCGATGTGATTAGAGAGGCTTTCTTTGTGCCTGAAAGCAAAAATATTGCTGACCTTTTAAAAGAATTTCAAGATACAAAACGCCATCAAGCTATTGTTGTAGATGAGTTTGGCTCAGTGGTTGGGATTGTAAGTCTTGAAGATATTTTAGAAGAAATTGTTGGAGAGATAAATGACGAGTTTGACTCTCTTCAACCTTCATTATTTTCAAAGATAGATACAAATACATATATGTTTATTGGTAAGATTTCTATTAATGATTTCTGCAAGGTAATTGGGCTTAATGATGATGAGGTATTTGAGGATGTAAAGGGAGATGCAGATACGCTTGCTGGAATGATGATAGAGATTGCAGGACATTTGCCCTTAAGGGGAGAAATTATAAACTTCGACAAATATAGCTTTCAGATAGAAAAGGCAGACAATAGGAAAATTGAAAAAATCAAACTTAGGATAAATGAATAAGATCAGTTTATTAATCATATTAATTTTTACTCTTACAAGCTGTTTCCAGAAAGAAGACTATACTCCCAAACCAAAGACATATCTTAGGCTTGATGTGTCTCAACCGCAGTATATTTTACATAATGATAATTCTCTTCCTTATAAATTTGAATATCCCGATTACGGAAAAATTGAAAAGGTAGAGAATAATCCTTTGGCAAAACATTGGTTGAATATTAATTTCCCTGAATTTGGATGTATGCTTTATCTAAGCTATAAAGATATTAAGGGAGATATTAGATTGGATAAATTAGTAAATGATAGCTATACATTTCTAAAAGAACATCAAAAACTCTCATCAGGAATAATTGAAAGTGAGTATAGAGATGACGACAAGAAAGTATATGGTTATGCTTTTGAAATCAAAGGAAAGGAAGTAGCCTCACCTTATCAATTCTACCTGACTGATAGCAATAATCATTTCGTAAGAGGAGCTATTTACTTCGATTTCAAGGTAAATAACGATTCCCTAATGCCAATAATAGAAAGATTAAACACAGACCTCAACCATCTAATATCTACCTTTGAATTTACAAAATAAGAATCTAAGTGTTATAAAACCTAATTCTTGCCTTTAATTAGATTAACACTACCATTGAGCTTTTGTCTAACTCCATTGCCATCCTTATAAACTAAGAACCACACATAAACACCCTCAGGTGCATAATCCCCATTCTTTAACTTACCATTCCAGCCTCCAGGGCTTTCGATAGTTGCTATCTTACCTCCCCAACGGTCAAGAATCATTAAAGTGTATTCAATTTCAACTGAGGTAGACGGTTTAAATATTGAATTAGCTCCAATAGTTTCAGGCAAAAAAGCATTTGGCAAGAATATTACAAAATCAGGGACAACCAATACTTTCCCATAAGCAGTATCAACACAAACTTCATTTTTAGTAATCAAGATAACTTCATATTCCTTTTGCAAATAATCGGGAAATACATGTATTCCGTACTTACTTGTTTCTGTACTTCCATCTCCAAAATCCCAAACCCTAGAAATACTACCTGTGGTTAAATCTCTAAACTCTACCTCTGTATTTGAAAAAACTACCTTTGTTGGGTTGAGTTTCATTTTGGCAATTATTGGTTTTGCGTTTACAACCACAGAATCCTTAGCTCTACAACCATTTGTATCTTGGGTTTGAACTATGTATTTTGTAGTAAAGAGAGGTGTTACCTTTGGGTTTTGCATATTTACTTGGGAGCTAAGACTAAGGTCGGCTGGAACTGAAGACCAAAAATAGAGAGTAGATTCAGAGCAAGTGAGATTAATAGTATCTCCCTTGCAAAAATAATCCTTATCAGCATTTATTTCTGCAAATCCCTCATTTATTCCTACTTTTATATGGTCAGTAATCACTCTGCCACATCCGTCTTCAATATTTAAAAAGATAGTAATTGAATCAGTAATTAGCTTGGAATTGCTTGGTCTATTTATTGAATCTCCTACACTCCAAGTATATGCTACACTACCAACCTCTCCTTGAGTTGAAGCTTCATAATTAAATCTTTTAGGGAGCATACTTCTACAAAATATTGTATCGTTCGAAATTGTATGTGTTAGTGGCTGGGGAACTTTTACAAATATCCTTGTTGTATCTCTTGGAATACAGGCAAAATCTCCCATTCCTCCTGTGATAATTAATAATTCCTTAATCTCTCCTGGAATATCAGAAGCATTATTTTGGAATATTATATCTATAAACGTTGATGTATCTCCAACTGGAATAGTAACTGAATTTCCTGGCATTGTATAATCAACTCCCTCTACCATATCCGAAACAATTGTAAGCAAATATTCTGAATCGCTTTGCTCACTTGGTCGATTTAGAGTTACATTAACCCTTGCTTTTGAGCAACCTTTGATTAATGTATCTCCATCTACTTGCCCTATGTTTTCAACTTCTAAATTGTACTCATCTGCAATAAACGAATTCCCTTCAAGATAAACTGCTGAATTATACATATAATCTCTAACATCACAGATTGCTATTAATAATTTATACTTATAACAAGGGAGGATTGGAACTGACTTAGTCCTTAGAGCAATAGTATAACCATTCATTTTGGACTTATTACTCGTATTTGTTCTAAAAAGGTGGGTATTTGTAAGAATACAAGGAGAAGCAGTACCTGCAGCATAACCTCCATTAACTGTATTAATAGATACAATTTGTTCAGGATTTGAGCCAGGAATAATAGCAATATTTTCCCAATCAAGATTATAAATTAAAGGTTGATCAGTTGCTCGTTCTCCAGTTATAGGATCGTATGGTCCATCAATAAAGAATCCAAATGCATCGTTAAAGTTTGAACATACAAAGTCTGGATACTCCATGCTTGCAAATATGTATTTAAAGGAAATTCCATTCCCTATTGTAATAAAATCAAAGCTTAAATATGCTATATCATGTTTGTCAAATCCTCCAAGCCCTAAATCATTTAATGCATTTATAAAAGGGAGGACTTTACTTTGGTCACTGCTTGTGGGATTTGATTTGCTATTAGCTGTACCTGAACCAGCTGCTGCATCCATTACATCACCCGTAACCATAACAATTCCACTTCTTAATGCAATATTTGGAGATGCTGTATCGGCAGGTAAAGGATTTGTTATTGAGCCATTATGGAAGGTGCCAAATTGATTTGAATTTACTATTGAATCTCCATTAAATCGGACATTAGAAACAGTAACACCTCCTCCAATAAAGATATTTTGCAGAACAGTATTAACGTTTTGACCATTTTGTGGAGTAACAACAATTTGTGCCTCAACACAGAGAGGAATAAGGACAATCCAAATAAAAATTGATAGTCTTATCTTCATTTATTTCATAATTTGACGAGTAGAAATATAGTTATATTTTTTCATTATCACTATAATAGACTCTAATAAAAGAAAAAATGTTTATATTTGAGTTAAGATAACGATTAAACCTAATGATTAGAAGTGATAAAAAATGTGATTTATATCTATTTGTATACTAAGTTATTAAGTGAGCTAAAAAAAGGACTTAGTCCTTAGGGTCGAAGGACTTAGTCCTTTAGGGTGGAGGACTTAGTCCTTAGGGGTAAAGGACTAAGTCCTTTTTGGGGGTGGATTTGACTTAATATTTTTAAGGGTTTAACCTTTTCTTAATTAACATTTGAGTTAAGAAAACTATCTCTTGATTCTACGAAAATAGAATCAAATTACAAAAAAATAGAATCAAGAGTTAGTTTTCTGTAATTTGATTCTATTTTCCTGTCTTTTGATTCTATTTACTAAATAAAAAAACCTAAGTGAAGATGATTATGCTAATCTAAGTATGATTTAATATTATTCGCTATTTCTTCGAATTCTTCTTTTGAAAATTCAAGCTTCTCTCTTTTGAAATCTAAGTCTCCAACTGAATTAAGTGGGACTAAATGAATATGAGCATGAGGGACTTCGAGACCTATAACTGCTATACCTACCTTAGGACAAGGATAGGCTTTTTGAATAGCATTGGCAACTTTCTTTGCAAATATATTTAGTTCAGATAATAAATCATCCTCTACATCGAAAATATAATCAATTTCCTGCTTTGGAATTACTAATGTATGCCCCTTAGCTATTGGTGAAATATCCAAAAATGCAAAACAATTCTCTGTCTCAGCAATTTTATAAGAAGGAATCTCTCCTTTAGCAATTTTTGAAAATATAGATGCCATACTAATCTCTTGTTATTTTTAATATCTCTAATTTCATCTTACCTGCTGGGACATCAACCTCAGTTATTTCTCCTACTTTTTTACCTAAAAGACCTTTAGCAATTGGAGAGGTAACAGAAATCTTCCCTTCCTTAAGATTTGCTTCACTTTCCGGAACAATTTCGTAAGTAAGTTTCATCTTATTTCCAAGATTAATAAATTCAACCTTGGATAGCAGCAAAACCTTTGAAGTATCTAATTTTGTTTCATCCAAGAGTCTTGCATTTGCAATTAAGTCTTGAAGTTTAGATATTTTTGCCTCAAGCATACCTTGGGCTTCTTTAGCAGCATCGTATTCTGCATTTTCAGACAAATCTCCCTTATCTCTTGCCTCAGCAATTGCTGCTGAAATAGCAGGTCTTTCAATAGTAGTTAAATGACGTAATTCATCTTTAAGCTTTTGAATTCCTTCTTCTGAATAATACTTAATTCCGGACATGTCAAATGATTTATTTATTTGTAAAAAGAATCGAAGACCTTAATTAAAAGGTCTTCGATTCATTTATTAATTTTTGATTTATTTTATAAAGATAGAACGAGACCTATTGTATGTATTCCAGACATTACCTTTGTGAGTCTGAAGGCATAATCAATAGAGAGTGTTCTGCCATCAGGATTTTGTTTTGTTTTTCCTAATGGAGCCATTATAGAGGCACCAGCTGAGAAACCAGAAAATAGAGTTTCTGCACTATTCTCATTATAAATGCTAGTGTTTATCTTATCTTCATAAGTGTAAGCAGATCTCAACATAAAGATTTTTCCAAATCCATATTCAAGACCAAGAGTAAATTGGTCGCTTGAAAATGCCATTGAAGCAAAATTACCAGCAACAGTTACTCTATGAGTATTCTCTTCGAACAAGAAGTCGTATGATGCTCCAATATTCAAACTCGATGGCAATTCGAAGCTTGCAGAACGTTGTTCTACAGACATACTTCTACCCATATATTCAGCAACAGTTGAAAGACCGTCACCACTATAACTCATAGATGGTCCCCAGTTTTTCAATGTTATACCAAACTTAGCTTCATAATTGTCACCAGTTACATATTGTACCCCTGCATCAATTGCAAAACCAGTTGCATTAACATTATCAATACCTTCATTAATTATCTTCATGGTAGCTCCCCCAAAAATTGTATTTGAAAAAGCTTTAGCATAAGATATTCCAATATTCATAAGACTTATTGAAAAGGTACCATTATTACCAAGGTCAGGACTATTTACAGTTGTTCTTTCTATTAAACCAAATGACATCGAAGAAACAGAAAGACCTAATACTCCAAAATCACCAAGATTTTGACCTACACCAAATGCACTTACACCAATTCCAGAATTCTGTAACCAATTAGTGTAGTTGAAATGAGCTTCTGTTCCCTTAGTCCTTGCTAAACCAGCAACGTTTGAGAAAAGAGCATCTATCCCTGTTCCATTAGCTGTATTTACTCCACCCCAACCTGAACTTCTAGCCCAAGGGTTAATTAAAAGGGAAGCCGCACCAGAGGTCCCTCTTCTATCACCATTTCCGGCGTGAAGCTCTATGTTAGGCATCATTAAGACGCCTATCATAAACAAAGCAAATATTCTATATATATTTTTCATATTCTCTAATCTTTAAAATATTCTATTGTGCTGTTTCTTTTTATTGGAATGAATTTAAGTCAACTGGACGTAAAGCTCCAAACCATTTAATTATTCTTTCACCAATTCCTTCAGCCTTGATATGAATCATATAAACACCACCAGAAATAGGTAAACCCTTATGATTTTTCAAATCCCAATCAATTGATGTTAGAGCAGTTCCTCCACCAGAAATTAGATTCTTTGAAGGTCCTCTCAATTTTCTAACAACAGTACCATCAACCGCATAAATTGTAATATAACAATCAGGAGGAAGATTAGCAATCTTAACTAAGTTTTGAACTTGATCTTGCTCGTATGTTGAAGCAGCGAAATAAGGATTAGGAACAACAGTAATTTGATCTAATGCTTTTTCTCCAACCTCTTTATTACCTACAGAAGTAGCAATATCCTTAGTGATTGTAAATTGGTACATTGGGTAATTATTATTCTGAGGGCTTGTTGAAGCTGCACCAGAATTTGTATAATTAACTCTATAAGGTTGACGAACTCTTAATGAAACAGTTACATCGGTTGGAATTTCAGCTTTAGGATTTGTATTGAAGGCTGTAGCGATTGGCATACCAACCCACATTACTGAACTAAATACTTCCATAGCTTCTAATAGACTCTTATTTCTAAAGTCGTTATTATAAGGATTAAGTCTTGACAAACCATTAGGGTTATTAGCAGCATTATAAACACCAGAAATTAAATCTAATTTCTTAAGTTTATTGTAAGCCCAATCACCATAATCCTCGTAATAAGATGGAGAAACAATTCTAGTTGCATGATCGAAACCAGCTATTTCATGACGATAATGAAGTGTATCAACAGCTGCACTTAACACATATACGTAGTGCATACCTCCGAATACATAACCACCACCATCTTGCATTGTTGAAGTAGGATTCCATAATAAATCTCTACCATTACCTGGTTGTCCAACACCTAATTGAGAGTTTTCTCCAAATATCATATTTAGTCTTTGACCTGTTTCAAGATTAATAGCATAGCCTGGGAACCAACCCATACCATTAGTACCATCATTTAATGAATTACCATTCTTGTCAATAGATGGAGATCTTCTTAATTGGAATCTTTTTGCTCTACCAATAGTTTGCATTGTATCATCCCCCATTTCAATAACAGGACATCTTGTCCATTTTGTTTTATCATTGGTAAAAACAATATCAACAGAAGCTAAATTGTTCAAATTATTTGAAACAGTAGAGTATACAAATCCTGGGTCTAATCTCCATTTAACTGAAGCATCTGATCCCTGAGGACTTAAATGATAATAAGAGAATCCAGGGTGAGGAATAGTTGTTCCTTCATAATTAGTATATAATGAAGTTAATCTATATGGAGCCCACCAACCATTTCCAAATGATTCATAATCTCCTTTTTCATCAATTGAGAAGTTTTTATCAATATACTCCCATCCTCCATCATCTTTTCTAATCGAGTCTGTTGTTGAATAATAAAAACTTTGAGATAAATATTCAATTGTTTGTTCATCAGATGCTGTTACAAAGTTTCTTCTGATTTCCTCTGAAGCAAAACTACTTTTTGAACGAATCCAATTATAGTAAATACTTGCATCATTATCAGATATACCATATAACCAAGTTTTGCTTGGATCTTTTGCTTTAACGCTTGAGAAAAGAGCTGTTCCTTCTGTTAAGTCTCCTCCAATAATTCTTTGTTGATTAACAACCTTATTATTTTCGTAACCTAATGGTTTAGCAGTTAATTGAGGATTAGTTAGGGATATTGAAATTCCTAATGGGAAAATAATTTGCTCATTTATATCCTTAATAATTCTATCCGAAACAATCTTATATACATCTTGTGTTTGACCATTTACCTTTGTAGTGAAAATAGGCAAATTAGTGTCTGCATTTTGTAATTGCCATCTACCATACATCATATCTGCAGTAGTATCAGAAGGAATTACTTTAATAATAAATGAACCTTGTCTTAGTTTTACAGGATCAACAACCTTAATATTTAATGGACCAAAATTCTTTTGGTAAACTAAATCTGTAATAAAAGCTTGAGGAGTTGGATCTTGTCCAGGTTTTCCCATTATCTTTTCTAAAGTTTCTGTCTTGAAATTAAGAACCATTCCCCCATTTCCATTTCCTTCAATTCTTGTAATCTCAGGACAAACTCCATAAGCAGATTGAACTAATGTACCACCTTGTTCAGGTTCTAATTGGTGAGGAATACCTACAACTGGAGTAATACTCATTCCATATCCTGTTTTTCTACTTGGCAGATAAGGTTCTTTTTGACCATCTATCTTAGTAGCATCATCTGGATTATATGTTTTAAAATTATTGTGAGCATAAGCAATAGCAACATAATAATACTTCTTATTATTTACAATTCTCTTATCATTAGTTGTTGCAAACTTATCTTCATTAATTCTAAAAGTATGTTGGATTCCTTGATTTAAACCATTAACCATAACCTTTGGAACAAGTCCACCAATATTATTATCCATTAGATAGTTTACTAATTTTCCTATTGGTTGATTATTTTCAGGATAGAAATTTTTAATATCACATTGACCTACTAATCTCGCCTTATCTTCATCATAAATATCAGCAACTGATACGCTTTGGTCTTTTAATTGGAAGATTTGATATCCTTCAAACTTATAGTTTTGATTGTAAGGTATCGTAGTATCAATAACTGTTACAATAGTATTATTTATCGTATCTACTACTTGTTTTGTAATATCATAAGAACGAGGTATTCTAACATCAATTTTGTCAAAACTCTCATTATAGTTATTTGAAATAGGAGAGTCATTAGTTAAGAATAAAATTAATTCTCTATCTAATTCCTTAACAACTAAATCTGGAGCATCAGGACCCTCAAGAATATTAAAACAATTATCGAATAATGCTTGACACTTATCATCAATTTGTCTTAATAAAGTAACTGAAGCATAAGGACCACCTGATGGAGCTTGAGCAAAAGGAATCCCTACTGTAATATAGTTGATAGCACCTGGCTTTAATTCGAAAGGACCTGCCGACTGCATAAAACGTCTATCTCCTGAAGCATTATTTGAAGATTCTTCTGTCCAGCCTCTATTGTCTGCAATATTTGGATCAACACCTTTAGTTCCCCAATTCCATGGGTCAGTATTTCCAGGGAACATAAAGTCACACTCAATAGCAGTGTTTCCAGCAGAACCTAAAGCTCCTGTACCACCAAAAGTCATTACTTCACCTGTTTTCCAAATACCTCTCAAGTAATTATAATAATCTGTAGCTTTATCAGGCTCACCTCTTACTGAGTTAGAACTATTTTCGTAGTAAACAAAACGTCTCATACCAAAACGTTCATCATCTATAATACCATTACCAAAGTTTACACCATTAATATTCGCACCATTAGTAATCTTATCATCCTTATCGTACCAATACTTTTCAAATAAATCAGCATCACGAGTAATTAATAATGTGTCATATACCTTATTACCAGTTATTGGATCAATAACATCACTTCCATCAGGATTTTTCTTAGTATAATTTGCTAATAATTTTTGTCCATCAGCATCCTTCAATGCAAGATGAATATAAACTTTAGGATTATCCATTCCATCTGGATCTAAATAAGGTCCTTGGAAAAAGTCAATCCCAATTGCAGGAGGGTTGCCTGAATAAGATCCTACTCCAGGACCATCAGTCGCCTTTCCATTATAACAATATCCTAATCCTCTTTTAACATCACAACCTACATAGTCATCAAATGCATATCCTAAATCCGGGTCAACCCACTGACTAAAATAAGTATTTTGAAGAGTAAAAGTAGAACGGTTGATAATTTCATAAGAATAGAAAGTCATATTATTAATTTCATCATTCATATTGAATGCAAAAGCTTGAGCTCTAATTTCGAGACCGATTGGGTTTTGAGATTTAGATTCTGTATGAGCATTTCCCTTATCGTTAAAAACCCACCAAAGTGTCTCATCTCCTTTTAGAACTTGGTCAACAAGTATACCACCTGTAACCTTTAACCCTCCTGTACCTATAGAATCTTCCATAGTTCTAATTGGATTATAAGGTTGACCTCCTTGCTTTGCTAAAATTGGACATAAATCACCATTTAAATCATAATAAGGATAGTCACCACTTTGTGGATTATATTCTCCATCACCATCTACATCCCTAAATGGAGCAAGATATTTTGTTTGTTTTAATTGTGCATAATTATCTGGATGGGCTGGCCATTGATTGATAGCTTCTGTGTAATAAGAAGGATCTGTTGGACCTGCAATAATTTGACCTTGTGCATTTTTTTGACATGCTCCGATAAATCTTTCAACCTCTGCTCTTGTTATACGAAAATGTTTATCCCATTTTTCACAGATTGATTTATTTACAGATGCATTTGCATCTACAGTTAAGGGACCAGGCCAGAAGTCATCTCCATCTTGTCCAAAACGAAGTGCAGCAACTCTTAATTGTTTATTTTCATCTTGACCTCCAATCCAAAGTGCAGCACAGAACATTGCAGTACTGTTCCCGTCTTTAGGTACATAATAGCGTGCGGTATTACCATCATACCACATATTACCACCTGTGTTTATACGAGCTCTTACATTATTAATACTTAATTCTGCGGAACCTTGAGCTCTTCTACACCTTTCAACTCCAACCTCTGACTTAGGGCTTGAAGTTTTTTTAACCTGACCTACAAATTCCCTTGCATGAATTTGTCCAGACATCGTCAGGCCGATTAAAACCAAAGTTATTTTAAATATATTCTTCATATTAAAATTAATTTCATTTATTGATTACTAGAATGTATAAGAAACTCCAAGATATATCGTTCTTGGTCTTGAATAATTATAATATGAATTATTCAAAGACATCAAATAATAATCTCTGTATGAGGCTTCATTTAATTGATTAGCAATAATTTGTTGAGTTTCTGGGTCAGTTAAATATCCATTATCATCTGGGTCACCAGTAACTCCAAACACTCCTGTAACATTCTTAATATCAAGAACGTTCTGAACTCTTGCAAATAAGTTTAATGTGGTATTTTTCTTACCAATCATGATATTGTAAGATTTATCTATTTGCATATCAATACGGAATGACCAAGGAAGTCTAGCTCCATTGTATGAACCTACAATAGTTTGTTGAGTATTACTAAAGTATTTTGTATAAGGACGACCAGATTGTGCAACTCCTGTAATATTAACTCCAAAGTTTTGGAACCATTTTGTTACCTTAGCTCTATCTTCTCCATTTTCGTCTTTTACTTTTCTCGTAGTAGTAAATCCGTTATAATCATTCCCTCCACCATATCTAAAGTCTAAACCAAGTTTGATTGCATGTCTTACGTCGTCACTAATTGGATTCAACATCTTAATATTTGGATATCCAGCTCTAATTAATGAAATAATTGTAGAAGAAGGAAGCCCAGAAGTTCCTTCAGCATATTGGAGTGTATAGTTAGCATTAATTCTAACATTTTTAGAACGTCTTAAATCATAATTAGCCGTTAACCCCTTTGTTGTACGGAAATCTTGATTACCATAAGAATAATATAAAGAAGTTGGGTCTGCTCCTACATATTGTACTAATGCAATCAAATCTCTTGTTTCTTTATAGTATGCAGAAATACCAATGCCTGAAGATCTTGAAACCTGTTGTTGGAAACCTAACTCATAGTTGGTAATTCTTTCTGGTTTTAAATTTGGATTGCTTAATACCGAACCAGATCTTCTTTCCATAAATAGATAATCTACATAATTAGCCTGCCAACCTCCTTGAGGTCTTCTTGCAATCATATCATAAGATGCTTTAAATACAGATTTATCAGATACAGGGAAAGAGAATGCAATACGAGGCATCGCAACTACTTGAGGTTTGTAATCCTCAAATGCATCCGTAGAAATTTGAAGAGGAAGTCCTGTTTCATTTAGTTTCCCTTTTCTAAAAGGAAGTGGTTGACCAGAAGCTCCAGCAATATCAGATGGATTAGAAATTAACTCTCCATTTGCATTATACCAATTATTACCATTTCTATATCCTCTAATAAATCCTGCTTTTTCCACATCGCTTGTTTGAGTTTGACCATTAAGATTATTTACATAAACTACATAATCATCTCCAATATTTGAAGGTCTGTCCGCAATATTTAACTCTCCAGCTGTATAAGAATCATATAATAAATAAGGATCCTTTAATCCCATTTGATTTCCATCAAATCTATCAACACGTAAACCAATATTAAAAATTAAATCTTTAAAATAAAATTGGTCTTGGATATATCCAGCCATATAGATTGGTTGCCATGCTCCAATTGTTCTCTTTTCAGGATTTGAAAAGAAATCTTGAAGATTTTGTTTTCCTTTTACAGCATTTCCTCTATGGTCATATCCATAATAACTTACTATTGAATTACCTGAATTAAATAATTCATCTGCAGAGAACATATCCATTGTGAAAGTAGATGGATCATAGTTGTCAATATCAATAAAATCAGTTCCATTTACTGCTAATCCTAATTCTTGACGAATAGCTTTATCAAAAAATGTTTGGTCAGCAGCATTATATAATCTATTATAAGTAACATAAGGAATTGCTCCAGAATTGTCAATATTTACTCTTGGATCATCTGTTCTTAATTCGTCAACTAAATCTCTATACAAAATATGAGAGTTAGCATTTTGCTTCATAATTGTCCAAAGAGAAGCAGCATTTAAACTATACCCTCTATATGTAGATTGGTCATATTGGAATCCAAATTCTATAGCATGAGGAAATTTTTTACCAATATCAGCAGAAACTTTAGCAGAAAGGAATACAAATTGACTTTCAGATTTTGAATAACTTGCTGTATTAACATTTACATTATTAAATAAGCTATAGATACCATCTGGTCTATCTCCATTAGTTAAACCTTGGAAAGATCTAATATTATCATAGTTATATAAATAACCTCTTATTGGTTCAAAACTTGGATCATTATATAATTGCCAAGTATATCTCGCAAGATTTGGATTATATTCAGAAGGAGTAAAATCAACTTGATAATCTAACCATCCATTATGCTCCATAACATCTTGCATAACTCCGTCAATTTCTAAACGAGTTAATTGATATGTATTTCTCTTATACGTTTTAAATGTTCCAACATGTCCATATCTAAATAAATTATCTCTATGGTTAACATCGTATGTTTCACCATAAGAACGAGAATACGAACCTGTTAAATTGAACATAACCCTCTTAATTAATGAAGACTCAGAAGTGCTTTCAAATTTTTGAGCAAAATCTCCCATTAATTGGAAGCTATTAGAATTTGATTCACTATTGTTTTGATTATTTAAAAGCATTGAAGCAATACTACCGTTTTTACCAATACTATTAGTATACTCTGCATTTAACTGCAAAGAACTATTATCGGTAAATCTAATATCTAAACCACCCTCTATATATAGTCCATTATTCCAAAGATTTTTCTTTCTTCCAACTTGTTCGAAATCGGAAAGTCTTAAGAAAGATGCAGTATTATAAACAGCACCTGTAACTGGGTCGTATTTTAAAGGATTTTGATTTAAAAACTCTTGAACATCGTCTTTAGCCATATAATAATACCTATCTGAAGGTCTATTATAAGGATCATTAATATAAGTATTATATCCAGAGATACGATATCCGATAATGCTTTTCTCAGCACCACTTTCTAAAGTTTTTTTGTAAAGTGGTCCAGTTGTATAGAACTCTAACCTATGGTATCCTCTAGTATCTAAAGGCTCTGAAGTTTGATAACTTACATATCCCATAAATTGATTTGCAGGTGGTTTTAAAGTAATATTGGTCGTACCCCCAATAGATTCACCGTATCTTGCAGGTGTACCTCCAAGAATTACTTGAACCTCAGCAATTGCAGTTTTAGGAATATTTACTGTTCCTTTTTTTGCAACACCATTAACATAAGTAACCATACCACCTTCACCTCTCGCAGTACCAGCACCACCATCAGCATCAGTAATACCTCCTACTTGGGCAATAATAGCATCTACAGTATTAGCTGTCATTTTCGAAATATCTTCGGAAGTCATTCTCTGACCTGTTTCAGCTGCTCCAATTTCAACAATTGGAACCTGATAATCAGTAATAGTAACTTCATCCAGCAATCCTGCTGATTCTTCCATTACTAAACTACCTCCAGGTGAAAAGCCTGTTGCATTAACACGAACACCTTTTTTTATGGCTTTTTTATGCGTCACAACACTCGCTACGACATCATACACACCGGCAGCCAATGGTTTAATTTGGTAATTACCATTAATATCAGTTGCGGCACCACCCATTTGCTGTCCATTTTGTTCAGCAATAACATTAACGAACGGTAATGGTTCGCCTGTTTTAGAATCTGTAATTGTACCCGTCAGGGTTCCCTGAGAGTACAATGTTAAACTGGTTGTTATTAACAAACCTAGAGTAAATAATAATTTTCTCAACATACTCTTTAAGTATTATTTATGTAAAGAATTAAAAAATTTCATCTTGTCTTTTCTATAAAAGGATTATTTAAAATCTCAGAATAAATCACTGCTTTTCTTAAATCAAAATCATCCTCATTATTTAATTGTTTTTCTTTTATAATTTCAGTTTTCTTTTCTTGTACTGATGTTACAGGTTTTGGTTTATAAATTGGTTTTTCAACACTATTTTGTTTTTGTTTTACTGGTTTTTCTTCATTCAAATTACCAAATATTTGTTCAAACCAAGGAATATCACCTTTGTTTTCACTTGAAACAGGAGGTGTATTTTCTTGTACATATTTCTTTGCATTTTTGATTACCATTTTGATAACCAAAGAAAATACAATAATAATGATTAAAACAATTGTATTCATTTCTTATAATATGAAGTGGCAAATTTAGTCAAAAAACCAATGCAAACAAAATAAAAAACTAATAATTCGGTCTTCAATACTATAAAAATACTGAAGACCGTAATTATATTGTTTATTTTTTTACCAATTCCTTTTTAGCCTTTTGTCTTAGAATTAGCATTTGTGCTATTGGAGAGGCAACAAATAATGATGAGAAACCACCTATTGTTATACCAATAGTAAGTGCAAATGCAAAACCTCTTAATACTTCTCCACCTAATAAAAGAACGATAATTAATGCAATCAATGTAGATCCTATAGTATTTACAGTTCTACTTAATGTTTGATTCATTGCTAAGTTCATCATCTCTCCATGAGATTTATTTGGATGAAGCTTAACGTTTTCTCTTACACGGTCAAAAACAATAACAGTATCATTAATAGAATATCCAATTACTGTAAGAATTGCCGCAATAAAATTCATATCTACATCCATACTGAAAGGGAGAATTTTATTGAATAATGAAAACATACCTATAGTAAAGGTTGTATCAAAAACCAAAGCTACTAATCCGCCTAAACCATATTGCCATTTCTTAAATCTAATAGCAATATATATAAATATGAATATTAATGAAATTGTAATTGAAATAACAGCCGAACGTTTTATATCATCAGCAATTGTTGGTCCAACAATTTCTGAACTAATAATTCCAAGTGGAGTTTGAAGTGTTGATTCAAACGAATTTTCATTTATATTTTTATCAGTAAAGAAATCCTTAGTACCATTAAACAATTTTTGAATTATCTCTCTTTTAACTTCTTCACTATCTTCCTTTACTTTATAATCTGTAGTGATTTTTACCTGATAATTTGGTCCAAAAGTTTTCACTTCAGGAGCTGATTCAAATTCTTTAGCCAACGATTTTCTAATCTCATTTGGATTTACATCCTTATCAAATCTTACTACATAAGTTCTACCTCCGGAGAAATCAATTCCATAATCCAATCCTTTAAATACAATAGG
>WARP01001227.1_pt1 | contig 23089 bp, 20 predicted proteins | sample 4769151 | NCBI WGS metagenome assembly WARP01 (sample SAMN08893023, study PRJNA449175) | gut metagenome | isolation source: rumen sample fed with dry roughage | host: cow | place: India: Nagpur | collected 2016
TACAGAGGAGAGAACAATGACAATCCTGCCTAAGCCAGAACATCCCAATCCGCAATTCATGCGGTCGGAGTGGACCAACCTCAATGGAGAGTGGACCTATACCATCAATATGAGGCCGCCCTATTTCTCTGAGAAACAGTCCTTCAACCAGGAAGAGAAGAGTACCGGCTTTGACAAGACCATTGTTGTTCCGTTCTCACCAGAGAGTGAGCTGTCGGGTGTAGCCTACAAGGACCTGATCTTCTCGATCTTCTACCACCGAACGCTTGAGATTCCTTTCTCCTATGCAGGCAAAAGGGTTCTGTTGCATTTTGGAGCTGTTTTTTACCATGCCGATGTCTTTATCGATGGTATGCAGGTAGGCTTTCACGACGGAGGCAGCACCCCCTTTACCATTGATCTTACAAGGCATGTCAGCGCTGGAAAAAGCTATAACCTTGTCGTGAAGGCAACCAGCAACCTGCAGGATGGAAGTATTCCATCGGGAAAGCAATCTAGCTTCCTTCACTCCTATAAATGCTTCTATACCCGGACTACCGGCATTTGGCAGACCGTCTGGATGGAAGCCGTCTCTCCCTTCAGTTTGGAAAGTGTGCAGATGAACTGCGATATTGACAGTGAACAGCTGACAATAATCCCACGGTTCTCAGCAATTGCAGAAGGAATGGAATTCGGCTGCAAAGTGTTCACTGAGGATGGTTCGTTGGCTGCTTTCGCTAAATGCTTGGCCAATGAAGGTTCGCCCGTCGTCCTCAGCATTCCCTCCATGCAACTCTGGGACCCTGATAAACCCTATGTGTATACCCTTGAGCTTACCGTACTGGTTGGGAATTCGGTTGTAGATACCGTCTCCTCCTACATGGGCATGCGCCATGTTCAAGTGCAAGGCAATCAAGTCTACCTCAATCACAAGAAACTCTATCAGCGCCTTGTCCTGGATCAAGGCTACTACCCATCCAGCCAATGGACTTCCCCTTCCGACGAAGCGTTGAGACAAGACATCCTGCTTGCCAAACAGGCAGGATTCAACGGTGCCCGTCTGCACCAAAAAGTATTTGAACCTCGCTATCTCTACTGGGCCGACCGACTTGGGTATTTATGCTGGGGCGAAAGCCCGAGCTGGGGTCTGGAATATAATCAGGAGGGATTACCTGCTCGTAATTTCCTCTCCGAATGGGCGGAGATCATTGCGCGCGACCGTAATCACCCCTCGATCATCACGTGGACGCCGCTGAACGAAACCTTCCGTTTCACCGATGCCCATGCACATCGTCGCCTCCACCGCGATGCATACAACTTATGCAAGATGCTCGACCCATCGCGTCCGGTAAATGACAGCAGTGGGTACATTCACTTTGTCACCGACTTGTGGACAGTACATGCCTATGATCAGGATCCCCAAAAGTTTGCAGCCAAGCTGGAGATGAAGGATGGCAAGCCCTTCCGCAACTTCCCTCAGTTCGAGAGCGAGTACAGCGGCCAGCCTTATCTGGTCGATGAGTACGGAGGCATCAAGTGGGATCCAGCAACGCAATTGAATTCAGAACTGATTGTAGGCCAGAACCTTGTTTCATGGGGCTATGGCGAATCACCGAAAACCTTGGAAGAGTTCTATGCCCGGCTTGAGGCCCTTACCGATGTTATTCTCGAAATGGATCATGCGTGCGGCTACTGCTACACACAGCTTACTGATGTCGAACAGGAGAAAAATGGCATATACTACTACGACAGAACCTTGAAGTTTGACATGCAGCGGATAGCCGCCATATTCTCCAAGGTTCCCAAAGCATATCAGTAACCAATAGGTGGAATGAACGGGTGCAACGAAAGAGACTTTCCCTGCAAAGCAAAATCTTCCTGATGACCATGCTGGTAGCCTTGCTGGTCATGGTAATCTCACTCGTATTCATCTATCGCCAAGTAGTGGTCATCATTGAACGCAATGCCCTGCAATATATGCAGGGCATCATCGGGAACAATGCTTCCGAGTTGGACTCCATGCTGGAGGATTCCCGGGGCATTACCCTGATGGTCACCATGAATCCCGTTATCAAGGAAGCTGCAACTACTTCCTTGGTGGAAGCTTCCTATGATTGGTTTCTCCAGAAGAAAGCAGTTGATTCCTACCTGAGCAATCTCGTGACTAACAAGGAGTACATCAGCCAGTTATCGGTCTTCAGTGCCAACGGGAATGTGTTTCAATCGGGAGGCAGCCTCTTGCTGAAAGGCCAGATGATGCAACCTTGGATGCAGGCTGCCTTTGCGACGCTCGCTCCCAAACTCCATTACTTTGCAAAAGAAAAACGATTAGTCTATACCCGTACATTGTTTGCCGACAAGGAGCCTCTCGCCTTGGTGGTGGCAGAACTCGATTATTCCTATCTCTCCTCGAAACTTTTCTCTTTTACCTCGGCCGAGCAGCTCTACCTTGCCACCTATCTCAACGGGCAACTGCTCTTTGATAATAAAGCGTCTGCGCAGCAACCAATCTCACAGAGCGAAATAGCTGCGGTACTGTTGGGCGAAACAGATATGGAAAGCTATACCCGTGAAAACCTCATGTTGGTTCAAGATGGGCAGACTGAAGGTATCTCCACTATAGGCATCATCTCCTACCAGGTGCTACTCGGGGATGCACTGAGGCTTCGTTCGACGGTCATCCTGATCATTCTCATTTCACTTCCTTTGATTTTCCTCGCCTCTTGGCTGCTCACATCCCGGCTGTACCGTAATATCAGCGAGCTGAGAAAGAGCATGCACGAAGTGGGGAAGGGCAACCTCCACGTCCGCTCTTCTGTAGTATCTGAAGATGAGATAGGGGAGATGGCTGCCGTTTTCAACACCATGATGGATCAAATTGAGGATCTGCTTGAGCAAATCAAGCAGACAGAGAAGCAAAAACGTGAAAGCGAGTTTGCCATCCTGCAGTCGCAGATTCAGCCGCACTTTGTCTACAACACCATCAACAGCATGAAATACTATGCGCATTTAAAGGGAGTGAAGGAAATCGAGGTAGTGGCAACAGCCATGGTGGAACTACTGCGAGCAGTATTGGGACAAGGTGATGAGTTCATACCTCTTTCGCAGGAGATTCACTACATCAAGCAGTACCTTCTGATTCAGCGCTTCAAGTATCAGCAGGAATTTGAAACCGTTTGGGAGATAGATGAAGAGCTTTTGTCCCATAAGATTCCTAAATTGCTACTGCAGCCAATCGTGGAGAACGCGCTCATTCATGGCATCGCCAACAAGAAGGACGGGAACATCACCGTAAAAGCGTACAAACTTGACGATGGCATTCATATCACCGTCACCGACAATGGAAAAGGAATCCAGAAGGAGCACCTTGACAAGCTGGTGGCCCAGGTGTCCAAAGACATGCACTACTTGAGCAGTGTGGGGATTTCCAATGTTTTCAGCAGGATCCGCATGATTTATGGGGAGCCATATAATGGGTTCATCACCAGCTTTGTGAATGTTGGTACCGTTGTGGAACTACACATACCCTTATGAACATATTATTAGTGGACGATGAAGTCCTAGCCATTCAATATATTGCCGGCCTTGTCGATTGGTCTGCCAATGGATATCGGGTTTGCGCTATTGCACATAGCGTTGCTGAAGCGAAGCAGGCCTTGGAAACAATGGACATCAACATCGTAATCTTCGATGTTTTCATGCCCGAGGAGAACGGGGTGTCGCTTTCATCCTTCATAGCCAAATACTATCCAAGAGTCGGGATGCTGGCGCTCTCTAGTTATGATACCTATGACTATGTACGTGAGATCCTGAAAAATGGAGCTCATGACTACATCCTCAAGCACCGTGTTACCGGAGATCAATTGCTGGCATGTTTGAAATCCATGGAAGCCAACCTGATATTCACTCCTTCGTCATCTCAGCCAAAACCCAGCATCGAGACATCGCTGCAAATCGAACCTCAAAAACCGGGAGAGAGTCATCAACTGGCTCTTACCCTTGAGCAACAAAACCATATATTGCTTGCCATCGAGCAGAGAAACCTTGTTTCCTTCACTACCGCATTGCAGGATGTCTACAGTCTGCCTGCAATGCAGTTTACCGCTTCAAGGCTGATGATCACCAAGGAAATTCTCGATTTCCTTGCAGCATTTGCTTCCAAGTACTCTCTTTCCTTTCAGAGCGAACCTGAGTTGTCCCTTCTTATACGCCTGATTGATCAGGGGGATGGACAACTGTTGGCTGCAGGTCTCTCAGATCGATATCGTTCGCTTCTGGAATTGCTGCAGCAGAGCTCAGCCTCTCATAATGTCCAATTGGCGGCTTCCTATGTTGATCATTTCTACTACAAGAACATCTCCCTTGAGAAATGCGCAAAAAGCATTGGAGTGAATGCATCGTATCTAAGCAGGATTTTCCACCATGAGATGAAGGTTACCTTTTCCAAGTATCTCAGCCTGACAAGAATTCAAAAGGCAAAAACCAAGATTCTCCAAGGGTGCCCTCTCAAGCAAGTAGCCGGCGATTGCGGATTTAAAAACTATAATTACTTTTTCAAGGTATTCAAGGATGTAGAAGGAATTACACCAATTGGGTACATGGAACAAGAGTTGGGTAAAAAAAACTGAGTAATCGATAAAGTATGTAGAGTACAAGTTTTCCATCGAACGAAAACACCATGGTACGCTTTTTCTAGAAAAGGAGATAATGCCATGAAAAAATCAGTAATGGTACTGTTTGTGCTTGTTGTGCTGCTGATGTCAATCCCTGCAGCAGGAAACAAGGAAGTTGCTGTCACAGTTCCCGCAGCCCCAACGGCTGGACTGAACGCATCCGGCTTTCCAATTGTTGCCGAGCCGGTTACCTTGAAGGTTTTTGGTGTTCGCGACCAGAATACCGCAGAGTGGAAGAACGTGAAGATGCTTACTGAATACCAGAAGCTTTCGAATGTGATTATGGACTACCAGGAAGTTCCCACCCAGGGATACGATGAGAAAAAGAGCCTTCTCTTTGCCTCCAACGACCTTCCTGATGTCTTCGTACGTGCCCAGCTGTCAAAAGTGGAAATTGCCAAGTATGGTATGGAAAGCGGCCAGCTGATTCCTCTCAACGATCTGCTTAAGCAGTACGCTCCCAATTTCATGGCACTCATGGCCAAGTATCCCACGATTCTTGCCTCCATCACCAGTGCAGACGGTAACATCTATGCCCTGCCGGAGCTGGATCTGAGCAATACCGGCCGCATGGGATTCAAGCAGTGGATCAACAAGGAGTGGCTGGCAAAGCTTGGTCTGAAGGCTCCCACCACCACCGATGAGCTGATTACAGTCCTGAGAGCCTTCCGAGACAAGGACCCAAACGGCAACGGCCTGAAGGATGAAATCCCATTGGGAATCCGCGAAGCAAGTTCCATCTATGTGCTCGGAGGTTCCTTCGGCCTCGATCATCAGATGAAGGAAACAATCAACATTGAAAACGGCAAGGTGCATATTTGGCTGAAGGATGCGAAGTTCAAGAGCTACCTGCAATTCCTCAACCAGCTGTATGAAGAGAAACTCTTGTGGAAGGACTATTACAAGCGTGACCTTCCCTCTTGGCGTTCGAACCTCTCCAACGCACTCTTCGGCGCTTTCTACATGCCCTACAGTGATGTCTTCCTCAAGGTTGAGAACCAGTTCACCGGCTATGCTCCGATCAAGGGCCCTTATGGAGACCAGCTGTGGAGCGATGCCAACTCCGGCGTTCTGGCAGTCGGGGCCTTTGCGATCAGTAATGTGTGTACGAATCCTGAAGTGGCCATGCGCTGGGTCGATTACTTCTACTCTGAAGAAGGATCGCTTTTCTTCCGCTACGGGATTGAGAATGAAACCTATACGCTTGACGCAAACGGCACCCCGGTCTTCGTCGACTCCATCCTCAAGGATCCCAAGGGCTTCATGACAGCTCTCGGGCAGATAAACCTGGTACCCGGCGGCGGCTTCCCGCAGGTCATCACCAACGATACCGACGGTGTGGTTGCGTCAGCTCTCACCAAAGAAGTGTCGGCGATGATGGTGCCCTACCTTCCCGAGCAAGTCTACCTGCAACCGAGCTTCACCCAGGAGGAGAGCGAGGAGTTTGTCACCATAGTTCAAGACCTCTATAAGTATCGTGACGAAGCAGTGACAAAGTTCATCCTCGGAGAATGGAAATTCGACAAATGGGACGAATACTGCGCCACCTTGGATAAGATTGGCATTGCAAAGCTCGAAAAATTGTATCAGCAGGCCTTCGATCGGCTGTAAAACCATACGAGTAACTGCAGGCTTTCCCAACACACGGAAAGCCTGCAAATTGGCTGAGGAGGCTGTATGTCTAAACGTGTTTGGAAGCGTGTGTACGCAAAGCTGGACTTGTTCCTTTTGTTGCTCATTCCCCTTGCTTGGTATGTTGTATTCAAATATGTGCCGATGTATGGGTTGCAGATAGCGTTTAGAAGGTTCAACCCTTCCTTGGGTATTACCGCCAGTCCCTGGGTGGGAATGAGATATTTCAGTCAATTTTTCGATTCATACTATTTCTGGGAGATTATCTACAATACCATCTCATTGAGTATCTATCAGCTGGCAATCGGATTCCCGATTCCGATTTTCCTCGCATTATTGATAAATGAGATACAGCATAAGCGCCTGCAAAGAACCGTACAGAACATCACCTATATCCCGCACTTTCTCTCAGTGGTTGTGGTGGTAAGCATGCTCAATCTGTTTTCCAATGTTGATTATGGGATCTTCAATAAATTCCTAGGACTTTTTGGGTTTCCCGCTGCCGATTACATGGCCAAGGCCCAGTATTTCCAAACATTGTTTGTTTTCTCCAACGTCTGGCAGTCGATGGGATTCAACTCGATCATCTACATCGCTGCATTGACGGCGATCGATTCCACGCTCTATGAAGCTGCTACCATCGACGGTTGCAGCCGCTTTAAGAAAATCATTCACATCTCACTGCCAGGGTTGCTGCCGACAATTCTCATACTGTTCATCATGCGCATGGGAAGCCTGATGGAGATCGGCTTTGAGAAAGTCTTATTGATGCAGAATCCCATCAACATGAGCAGCAGCGAGATTATCTCCACGTTCATTTACAAGAACGGCATCCAGAAAGGGCAGTTCAGCTATAGTGCTGCAGTAGGACTTTTCAACTCCTTGATAAATTTCCTGCTGTTGCTCTTCTCCAATACATTGGTGAAAAAATTCACCAAAACCAGTTTGTGGTAGGAGGCAGAAATGGCACACCGCTCGATAACCTCCGATGACCGGCTTTTCAATACTGTGGTCAATGTGCTCTCCATTGGTACGATTCTCATCGTCCTGTATCCCTTGATTTTTGTACTTTCAGCCTCCTTCTCCGACCCTGATTTGGTCCTCAGGGGCAAAGTGATACTGTTTCCGAGAGGGCTGACCCTGGAACCCTATAAAATGGTGCTGGAAAACGAAAGCATCTGGCTCGGCTATCGCAATACGATTCTGTATACCGTGCTGGGCACCATCATCAACGTCGTGATGACCATCATGCTTGCATACCCGCTTTCCAGAAAGGACATGCCTTTCCGACGTCCCATCACATTGTTTGTAGTTTTTACGATGTATTTCAACGGCGGCATGATTCCTACCTATCTGTTGGTGCGTGATTTGGGGATCTACGACTCCATCTGGGCCATTGTGCTTCCGGTGGCCATCACCACATACAACTTCATCGTTGCCAAGACGTTTTTTGAGAATAGCATTCCCCATGAAATGTATGAGTCGGCAATGATCGACGGCAGCTCCAATATCCGGACGCTGATCAGCATAGTTCTACCGCTTTCTTCCTCGATCATTGCCGTTCTCATTCTCTTCTATGCAGTCTCCCACTGGAATTCCTATTTCAGTGCTTTGATCTACCTGCGCAATGAGGAACTGTTTCCGCTGCAAATCATCCTGCGCGACATCCTGCTGCTGGGTCAAACCGAGCAGATGGGTACCAATGATGTGGGCATGGGGGACAAGATCAAGATGGCCGAAGGTATAAAATATTCAGTAATCGTAGTTTCGAGTGTTCCAGTCCTGGTTCTTTATCCCTTCGTTCAGAAGCATTTCGTGAAGGGCGTCATGATCGGGGCGGTAAAGGGGTAACGTATGAAACCAAACATTGTCATTGTGATGACCGACCAGCAACGCCACGACCTTAGGAAGGCGGCAGGATATCCTTTGGACACCATGCCCTTTCTTGACTCCTTTGCCGAAAAGGGTGTTGATTTTTCACAAGCCTATACGCCCAATCCTACCTGCATGCCTGCTCGGGTAAGCATGTTCACCGGCCGCTACTGCCAATCGCACTGTGTGCGTACCAACCATAATGCAGCTGATGCCGTGTATACCGAGGATTTGTTGGACGTTCTGAAACAACAAGGCTATACAACCGCTCTCTGCGGGAAAAACCACAGCCATCACAAGGTGGAGGAATTCGATTTCCATGAGGTGAACGGACATCTAGGGGTTGAAGACCAACAAAACCTTTCCAGGTCAGAGCAGAGACTTGACGACTATTTAAAAACGCTGAAGTTCATTGACTCACAAGAGCCCGCTCCGGGCGATGCAACGGATCAGCTTCCGTACCGCAATGTGAGTTCAGCCCTGAAGTTTGTCGATGAAGTGAAGGAAACGGAAAAACCATTCTTTGCATGGGTTTCCTTCGCGGAACCTCATAATCCGTACCAAGTGTGTGAGCCGTACTTCAGCATGTTTCCTCCCCACCTGCTTCCTCCACTCTCTACAGGACCGGAAAACTTGGAAGGGAAAGGTCCTCGGTATACGTGGATTCGTAGGATCTGGGAGAAGGTACTGGGAACTGAGATCGAGCAACGAATCAATCGAGACCGATCAAACTACTTGGGTATGTTGCGCCTGATCGATGACCAGTTCAAACGCCTCATCGAGGGGCTTGAGCAGCGAAACCTGTTGGACAACACCCTGGTGCTGTTTATCTCTGACCATGGCGATTTCATGGGAGAATATGGCTTGGTACGCAAAGGTCCCGACCTTAGTGATGTGTTGACTCATATTCCGATGATCTGGCGGGGGCCGGGTATTGCCAAACAGGGCCGGGTGGGAGCCAATTTTGTGAATATCGTAGATATTCTTCCAACACTCTGTGATTATCTAGGTGTCCAAACACCGTTCGGAGTGCAGGGAAAGAGTCTTCGCCCGCTCTTGGAAAACACTGCCTATGATTCCAAGGAGTATGAGGTTGCTTATAGTGAGACTGGATTTGGAGGTCTCTATTGGGACGAAGAAGACAATCTCACTCCTCAAGAGGAGAAAGCCTGCCACCTGTGGGAGACCTTCGACTGCCTGAATACCTGGACGCAGTGCGGCCAGGTGAGGATGCTCAGAAAAGGTGATTACAAGATTCAAGTTGATATGCTGGGGACAGGGTACCTTTATAACTTGAAAGACGACCCGATGGAAATTAATAACCTCTGGGATGGAGAAATGTATCAAGCGATAAAGGCGGACATGCTCACTGAGTTGACGGCTGCGATGCTTCGGGCAACCGACCCTATACCAGCCCCCCGTAATCGCTACAGGACAAAGTTGCATCCCAAGGGGTTCTGGTTTGACAAGGAATTCCATGCCTCGGACCCAGGAGTGTTGCAGGTTCCGAAAAGCTGAAAGGAAAGGCAATTCTCGACACAGGACTGTATGCATCATCACGATTGTATGAATACTGACGCAGAAGGGTAGTGATACTTACTCTTCTGCGTATTTCAACCAATCGAGAATAAATCCCAATACTACGCTATACTGGTATCATCTAACCCCAATGGAGGCATTTCATGCAAACAGAAGTCAGAATGATACCCATCACCACCCCGTACGGTGAATATAAAGTCTGGACGCAGCGGTGCGGCAGCAATCCAACCAAGAGATTGCTTCTTCTCCATGGCGGCCCTGGGATGACGCACGAGTACTTTCAGAGTTTCGATACCCACTTTGCCGACAGTGATATCGAGTACATCTACTACGACCAGCTTGGAAGCCACAACTCCGATAATCCGGCTGATCGAAAGTTCTGGACCATTGCGCGCTTTGTCGATGAAGTCGATCAGGTACGCAAGGCTTTGGGCCTTGATGCCTCGAACTTCTTTCTGCTCGGCCACTCCTGGGGCGGGGTGCTGGCAATGGAGTACGCACTTGCCCATCCAGAGGCGCTCAAGGGCTTGATCATCAGCAACATGATGGCAGATTGTACGGCCTATCAGAAGTATGCAGACGACGTGCTCGGACCGCAAATGGACCCCAAGGTACTTGCCCGAATCAAGGAACTCGAAGCAGCAGGACAGTACTCAAGCGAAGAGTATGAGGCGCTCTTGATGCCTCACCACTATGAGAAGCACGTGCTTCGCCGTCCCATGGATCAGTGGCCTGAGTGCGTTATGAACGCCCTGACTCATGTCAATCAGGACCTCTACGTCTACATGCAGGGACCCAGTGAATTCGGGATTTCCGGTGTTTTGGCAACCTGGGACAGATCAAAAGACCTCAAGCATATCAAGACACCCGCCCTTGTCATCGGGGCGGAGTATGACACCATGGACCCTGCCTACATGAAGTGGATGAGCGAACAGCTGCCAAATGGCTCCTATTTGTATTGTCCTGAGGGCAGTCACATGGCCATGTGGGATGATGCCGAGGTATATCACGAGGGGATCAAGGAATTCATCAACAACGTATGATTGCGAGGCAAAGGACATCAATTCACCAAGGTCTGATCGCTCTGTCATGCTGGACACCGGAGAAATTCAAGTTTCTCCGGTGTTGTGATACAAGCAGACAGGTAGGGTCATTGTCACATGCTGACTTGTAGAATCGAGAAACGGAACAAGTTCCATGATTTTTTCTTAGCAATTAACGGCCCATTTCCCCCTGCCTTGATTATAGGTTTGACAGTATCAGGATTAGTCTTGTCGTTGACAGCCTTCAAATCATCATGGTAGAGCGAGATGTGTTCAATACATTTCAATTGCGCAGGGAACATGATGATATCCAATTCGAGTTCCATCTCCTCATCAAGGCTTCTGTTGATTACGAAGAGATCGAGTTCCTGTTTTTCTTCATGATAGACAAGAGCCGCATCAGCATAGGGAACCTGACCATACGTACTATTCTCATAGGATGGGACGTTCAAGCGAATATCGAGTACCTCACCCCTTCCATATTTTGAAGCATAATAGAACGGCCAGTAGATGGTCTGAACCCAGCTCGGCCCTCCATCCTCCGTAAGGATCGGGGCGATGACATTCACCAATTGTGCAAGGCAGGCCACCTTCACCCGGTCACAATGTTTGAGCAAGCTGTTGAGCACACACCCGACAACCAAAGCGTCCTCAAAGGTATACACGTCCTCAAGAAGATGCTTTCCAATCTCCCAATCTGGCTCTTTTTTATCCTGCTCATTGGAATGAAACCAGACATTCCACTCATCGAATGAAAGGTATATAGTCTTTTGGGAACGCTTTTTGGCCTTCACATAGTCACAGACATGCACAACAGTCTCGATGAACTGATCCATTTTCATGTTTGAGGCGAGGAATGTTTCAGCATCATCGGCATCATTTCTGAAATACATATGCAGGGAAAGATAGTCTACGGTATCCCAGGTATGCTCAAGAACTGTCTGTTCCCATGCAGGGAAGGTAATCATGCTGCTGTTGCTTGAACCGCAGGCAATCAACTCAAGGTTGGGATCGAAGAGTTTCAAGGCCTTTCCTACTTCTGAAGCAAGGCGTCCATACTCTTCGGCTGTCTTATGGCCTACCTGCCAGGGTCCATCCATTTCATTTCCCAAGCACCACATCTTAATATTGTATGGAGCTTCTGAACCATGACTTTTTCTCAATTCGCTTAATTCGGTGCCTCCAGGAAAATTGCAATACTCCACCAGGTCCTTTGCCTCGTCGATGCCGCGAGTTCCCAGATTGATCGCCATCATGGGTTCGGTATCCACTTTCCGGCACCAATCCATGAACTCCTTGATACCGAATTGATTGGGGTCCAGGGCCTTCCAGGCGAGGTCAAGACGCATTGGTCTCTTCTGAAGAGGCCCCACTGAGTCTTCCCAACGATGGTTGGAGACATAGTTTCCACCCGGGAATCGGACCACCGGGACATTAAGATCCCTCACTAACTTCATGACATCGGTACGCAGGCCGTCCTCATCGGAAAGCGGATGGTCTTTCTCATACAGACCGCCATACACACAGCGTCCCAACTGTTCAACAAAAGAACCGAACAATCGCTTGTCGACCGTACCAATTACAAAATGAGGGGAAGCATGCACTGTACATTTCACAAAAGTCTCTCCTACTGTATCAACCCTTGACACCACCACTGGTAAGCCCAGCGATGAAGTAACGTTGGAAGAATATGAATACGATGATGATCGGCAGTGTGGCCATGAACGATCCCATGATCAGGAGGTCGTAGTTGTTGCCATATGGCGTTACCAAGGTGTTCAACCCGATTGGAAGCGTGAACTTACTGCCATTTCGAAGAACGATGAGAGGCCAGAGAAAGTTGTTCCAGCTCTGCATAGCCATGAAGATCGCCATCGCTGAGAATGCCGGAGGCATGATCGGCATGATAATCCTGAAGAAGATGCCGTACTCGCTCAGGCCGTCCACCCGCCCCGCGTCAATCAGATCACGAGGCAACCCTTCAATATACTGTTTGAAGAAGAAGACTGCAAACGGAGACACTACCATGGGCAGCAGCACACCGATGAACGTATCAATCAGCTTGATGGTGATCATCAACTTGTAAAGCGGAAGGATGAGAATTTGAATCGGGACCAACATGAGGAAAATCACCAAGGTGGAAATAGCCTTCCTCCCTTTGAATTGATACACCGCCAATCCATATCCGACGAATGAGGCAAAGAAGAGAGCAAGCAGGGTTTGGACGACCATGATGAGCAGACTGTTGCCGTACCACGTGAAGTAGATGCCCTCACGGCTGGAAAAAAGCCCCCAAAAGTTGATGAGGCTGAAATCTTTTGGAATAAGTGTTTGCAGGGTTATGCCAAACCGAAGTAAATCACGACCAGGACGGAATGATGCCAATGCCAATGAATATAAAGGCAGCATAAATGCCACGCTGAGCAACATCATCAGTACATGCTTGAGCACTGTTTTCACTAGAGTTTGAGGGTTCGTCTTCATTAGTTGCTCCCGTCCTCTTTGAAGAAGCCGAATATCTTGAGGAACGATACGCTGAGGGTGAATACTATAATCAGAAGGATAATCCCAATGGCACTGGCCATTCCCATCTCTCCATCCTTGAATCCCTTGAAGTAGAGATGACCGACTATGGTGAGTCCGACGTTATTGGGAGAGGGTCTGCCTGTCCAGAGAATGAAGCTCTCTTCGAACATCGCGAACCCACCGAATATACTGATCGTAGTGACAAAGATTGTTGTCCGCTTCAGCAATGGTACGGTAATACGCCAAAGCTTCTGGAGAGCGGATGCACCATCGATATCTGCGGCCTCATATAGTTCATTGGGAATATTCTGTAATCCTGATAGGAAGTAAATGATGTTCACCCCTGTCCATCGCCAGAGGGCGAGGATCAGCAGAAGGATCATAGCCTGTGTGGAACCTCCAAGGAGCCATTGCCTCGGCTCGACGCCAAAGAGTCCGACGAGCGTGTTGACGATGCTTCTCGAGCTTGAAGCAAGCAACAGGCGCATGATGGTACCGGCTACGACAATCGATACCAAACTGGGTATATAGAGAAGCGATCGGTAGAGGGCATTGATCTTCCGATTGCCGGCATTGAGCAGTACGGCAAGCAGGAGAGGGAGAGGAATCAAGAGTGCAATCGTATATACCGTATACCGGGCGCTATTTATCAAAGCAACTTCAAATTCCGGGTTTTTAAGCTTGCTATAGTTTCCCAAGCCGATGAAATCGACCTGGCCAGGGTACACCTGCTGAAAACTCATCACGATTGTACTGATAATCGGGTATAAATAGAAAATGAGGAAGGACAAGATAAATGGGAGTACGAATACGTACGGAGCCACCCTCATTGCATTTAAACTTGATCTATTTGGCATCATCCATCCTCTTTACATATAGTACGCCGGGGCGAGTCCCCGGCGCACCAAGCAATTTATTGTCAGCGAGAAAGATCTGCGGCTTCTTTCAGAGCCTGAGCAGGAGTCTTGGTCTTCTGCTCGAGAACCTGAATCATTACAGTCCCCTTGACTCTGTCGCTGACCCCAGGAAGGTTCTCATGGACGTTGACACCAAGAACCTCGTCCTTGATCTCCAACAGCATACCAAAGATGTTGTCATTGACATAGTAGTCGGTGAACTTGTTGGGTTGGTTCATTATAGGATCATCCCAGACATCCCAGCGCGGAGGATCGAATCCGAGATCCTGCCAGATCAGGATGTTGCCGTCTTTGGAGCCCTTGGCGAACATCAAGAACTCTTTTGCCAGCTGGAGGTTCTTGGACTGCATCGTTACAGAAGTACCGGTTCCACCAAGACCTGCCGACCGAGTACCGGTTGCGAATCTCGGCATCGGGAGGATCAGGATCTTACCCTTCAGATCGGGCATGTAATCGGTAAAGCGGTTCATGTACCACATCGGCATCCACATGGAAGCTGCGCCGCCATCATTCATGAAGCCCCAGTACTCTTCAGCATGGTGGTTTCCACCGGGAGTTGTAATAGCAATCCCGCTGTCTACCATGTCTTTGAGCATCTGCAGCGTCTTCACGTTGATGTCGTTGTCAAGAATGACCTTGCCGTCTTTGTCAAGGAAATCCGAGCCCTGCTGTGCAATAAGCGGCAGGTACGACCACTGGTCGGTGACTTCAATCGTGGTCATGGGCTTGCCGGTTCTTGCCTTGACCTGCTTGGCAGCAGCAATGTAGTCGTCCCAAGTCTTAATCGAGTAGGGATCGACGCCTGCAGCCTTCAGGATCTCTACATTGTAGTAGATGACCGATGCACCGACGTGGAATGGCAGACCGTAGTTTTTTCCATCCTTGCTGTAGATATCGAGGCGGGACTGGACGAACTTGTCCCTCACCGGATCAATGAGATCGTTCAGTGGAGCAAGCTGGATGTTGCCCTTCAGGAAGTTGGGGTACTTGTTGATCTCGATATCAACGATATCGGGAGCCCCGGTCCCCGCCTGGAGAGAGACGAGCAACTTGGTGTGCATATCCTCGTATGGAAGCACTTCACCGACGAAGTTGATCTGACGATCGGGATACTGTGCATTCCAGCGCTTCGCCATCTCTTTGTAGAAAGACATGTGAAGGTCCTGGAAAGTCCAGAAAGTCAATTTCGTTCCCTCTTGGGCTGCTGCGGTTTGTTCTTTACTTCCTGCAGCAAATACCATACCGATCATACAAGTGATCAATACCATCAACAATAGAAATCTCTTCATAACACACTCCTTTATTGGAAACAAACGCATACATTTGTCATCCATTTTTTTATGAAATCCATTCCTCTGATTATTAATATTTATCATTAAAATAATGAGTTACATTCCTTATCATACGTTGCTTTATGTAGATTTTGCTGTCGTGTACAACCATCCTTTTCGAACTCGGAATTCCTAAAAACGACGTTTATCCAAGAACTACAAATCAACCTGATCTGACTTTTATCAATCAAATATTTTGATTTATACCAAATTATATGGTTCAATAATTGTACTGTCAACCATTTTCTTTCCAGGCTTATTTTTCCAAAGAGAGCTGATAGTAAATCGGCGGAATATGTCGAGACATATTTAATCAAGTAATTTGATTGAATTAATCCTGCGAATTACATAAAATGAGCTAGCAAGAAAATAAGCAGCCAGAGGAAGAACCATGCAAGGAAGAATAATGATCATCAATCCCATTACTGACATCGAAGTTCTTAAGGGATTAGCCTCTCCAGTACGAGTAAACATCCTTAATGAATTACGCAAAGGTGACAAGAATGTAAGTGAACTTTCCGCCATTCTCAACCTTCCTCAATCAACTGTCGCAACCAATGTCATGACCCTTGAAAAAGCCAATCTCATAGAAACGGATATCAGGAAAGCAACCAAAGGAAGTCAAAAGGTTTGCAGGAACCTGTATGATGAGTACATAATCAGCTTGGACAATAAGCAGAAAAGCAATGACGATGTGATAACGGTGGAAATGCCCGTCGGCTTGTTCATCGAATATAATGTCTCTTCTCCGTGCGGCATGTGTACCACTGAGAAAATCGTTGGATATCTTGATACCCCTGAGTCGTTTCTGGAACCGGAAAGGATCAAGGCAGGGTTGCTCTGGTTCGAGAAGGGGTTTGTGAAGTACCAGTTTCCGAACAATTCATACACCAAGAAGAAACCGGTGAAAAAGCTTGAGATTATAGTGGAACTCTCTTCAGAAATTCCTGGAACAAATCCGAAATGGCTCAGTGATATCACCCTTTCGATTAATGAACATGAGGTCGGAACCTGGACAAGCCCTGGCGACTTTGGTGACAAGCGGGGCAAATTCACCCCGGAATGGTGGAAGCTCAGAGGCTCCCAATACGGGCTGTTGAAAACATGGACCGTTACCTCTGAAGGCTCTTTCATCGATGGCATCCAGATTTCAGATTTGAAAATCCATGATCTCGACCTCAGCAGCCACCATTCGATCAAGACATGCTTTGCAGTAAAGGAAGATGCTGAGAATGTAGGTGGGATCAACATCTTTGGTCAAGGATTTGGCAACTACAGCCACGACATTATTCTGAACCTGTATTTCTGATGTACCTGCCTTTAGGTGCAAGTTCAAGAAGTATGTAGCTGACGTGCTCGGGCTGTGCATGGATTTCAAAGTCTCGTATGTGTATAGCCCCTATTTTGGTGAAGAAAGGTAGAATCCTGCTGAAGAATACAAAAAAAGGTGCAAAAAAGTTGTTATAATAACTCGATTGAGCTATTTTAAGAACAGAGGACTTGCATGTGAATACAATCGATATTACCAGCAAAGTAGTGTTTACAAAAAATGATATCCTTCCTCTATTCGAAACCCCCTCAGCTTGTCGATACTGGCTGGAAATGGCAATCGAGAATCATCTCATTGCACGTATTCGAAGGGATATGTATGCAGTCATAGACTTAACAACCGGCAACGTCTATGCGAATACATTCCTAATCGGATCTTCCATCAGTCAGACAGCCTATGTCTCTTACCATGCAGCACTCGAATATCATGGTTTAGCAAATCAAGCGTATGCTACTCTATACATCTCCGATTCAAAAAAATTTCGACCTTTTGAATATGACGACGTCCGTTACGAATATGTAATCAGTACCAGTCCTGATTGGATTGAGCACATCAACTATGGTGCAATACTGCGGGTTACGAGCAAGGAACGGACAATCATCGATTGCATGGACTATCTGAAATATGCAGGGGGTATTGAGGAAGTAATCCATGCCTTGGATGCAGTCAAGCATCTCAAGGAACAATATCTTCTTGAGATTCTGAAGCAATACGACAATAAGCGACTCTATCAGAAAACAGGGTATCTCCTATCGATGTTCAAGGAGGAACTTCACTTGTCCGATGCTTTCTTCTGGTACATGCAAAGTCAGGTAGGTGAGGGAAAGAAATATTGGCTGACCGACATGGGCATGCCTTACATCTATCATCCTGATTGGAAGCTGTATGCCCCTGCCTATGAAAGTTTGGAAACGCTTCTGCATGGAGGAAGGTAGACGTGAACGTGTATGCAAAACAAGAGATGGAAGCCATTGCGGCGAAGACTCATTTTATCAAGAACAATGTTGAAAAGATGGTGCGACGCATTGATTCTCAACGAAAAGGAAAAACAGTTCTGTAAAGACTTTAGGAATGGTGCTTATAATCCTGGGCTGCTGTTCGACGATACAACAACCATTGGACGAATCCATAATCATCCAATGGCAGTGTGGAGAACAAGAGCTATCCAATAATGCATCCTACTTCTGGATCTGCACAATACCGGAGAGCACGATCAAATGCAGCACCACCTGCTCGATCCAGGTGAACCAATCGGAACCGCTGATGCGACCGAAGTCGATGGTAAGGACATCGAGGATGACGATCAGGGCGAGCCAGAAAATCAGGATGGCCAGATGGGCGATTTTGGCAATCTTGTCGGGAATCAAATTGGAGAAGAGCTGGGCGCCCAAAAACAAACCGCTGACCAGTTGCAGTGTGGAGATGAGATAGAGCAACAGTTCACTGTCGCCGCCGAACATGTTGGAAAGTTCACGGGAAATCTGGTTGCCCAATCCACGTCCCGAGGTGAACCCGATGATTCCCATCGAAACAAACAAGAGTGCAATAAGAATTTGCAGTGACTTTTTGGACGCAACTGCCTGTAGTGATGCCTTGGGATCTTTTGCCATGTCCTGACTCCTTTTTCGCTTATGTATTCACAGTGTACTGCTCGGTCAGTGCGTCGTAAAGGTTGTGACAAGGCGGGGAAGAAAATAATTCCTATTGAACTACTTGACGATTACAAAATAAAATTGTATGCTACATATATAGCAATACAACATTGTTAAGGAGATTGAACATGAACGTACCAAAGATTGGAATTATCATAAGCAGTACCAGAGCCGCTCGTGTAGGACAGCAGGCAGCAGAATATGTAGCAACAGTGGCAAAGAAGCGCACCGACCTCGCCTTTGAGATTGTCGATCTTCGCGACTACCCCATGCCGTTTTTCGATGAAGTCGCCTCGAACGCATACGTTCCCTCAACCAATGAGGTTGCACAAACCTGGCAGAAAAAGATTGCCAGCCTGGACGGATTCATTTTCGTCACCGCTGAATACAACAACAGCATCACTGCAGCCCTAAAGAACGCCCTGGACTATGCATATCCCGAATGGAACCGCAAGGCCGCAGCATACTTCTCGTATGGCTCAGCTGGTGGTGCACGGGCAGTACAGCACCTTCGTGACATCTGTGTAGAGCTTCAGATGGCACCGGTACGTCAGTCGGTACTGATTATGGGCAATGACTTCTACCCAATCATGAACGGTGAGAAGCAGGTCAAGGACCTTGCCAATCTTGAGCCCCAGGTCAATAACATGCTCGACCAGCTCTCCTGGTGGGCGACTGCACTCAAGAGTGCACGCGAGAAAGCCTGATCAGTATATTCACTACAGTAAGCAAATAAACGTTGGGAGGAAGAAGCCGTTGGCTTGTTCCTCCTTTGCTTGTTATCGGGCTTCTTCTGGAATTGCCAGCCGTTCAAGACCGTCCAAGACTATATAGAGACTCAACCCAAGCAGGCTGAGCAGGACGATGCCTGCATACATTCCAACATATTGGGCCATCACCCAGTTGTTCATAATGTAGTAGCCCAGCCCATACTCAGCTGCATAGTTTTCGCTGATGAACAGAACAGAAAGCGAAATGCCCACGGTGATCCTGAGGGAAGAGAAGATTCTGGGAAGGATTGCCGGCCACACGATATGGGCGATAATCTGTTTCGCGGTCAGATGGTACGCTGCAGCCAGCTCAAGATATTGAAACGGGATTTCCTTCACTCCATCACGGATCGTAACTGCAGCAGGAAAGAATACAATGACGGCGATGAGCATGATCTTGGAGAGGTCCCCTATACCGAAAAGCACCATGAAAACCGGAAGGAACGCAATCTTGGGCAGGGGGTAGAGCAGGTAGAGCACCGGGGAAATGAGCTGGTCGAGCTTTTGGGTCCTTCCTGCCAGCATACCAACAGGAATTGCCAAGAGCAGGGCAAAAGCCATCCCCATGACAATCCGATACAGAGAGAACAACAAGTGCAGGTATGGTTTGGAAGTCTGCATGCTGGAAACCAGATGCAAGAAGACTGCATGCGGGTAGGGGATGATCGGTCCCTGCAGTAAGAAGGCAAGCAGGTACCAACCAATGAGCACAACCAGAAAACCTCTCAGGTACTTCATCGGTTGCCTCCCAAGTGGGAACGCAGGGTCTTCTGTAGTTCAAAGGCTTCCTCCCTTGTACGGAGATCAGAGAGCTCATGATAAGGATTCTCCGTCTCAAAGGAGATACCTTCTTTAGTCATAACGATGATTCGCCTGCCCATGAACACAGCCTCGCTGATACTATGGGTGACCAGCAGCAACGTAATCTGATGCTCCCGGACATACATCTTCACCTCATCCTGCAGCCGCTCGCGTGTCTGTTCATCCAAGGAAGCAAAGGGCTCGTCGAGCAAGAGAAGACGAGGATTGCGGATCAAGCTGCGCACCAAGGCGACACGCTGCCTCTCCCCTCCGCTGAGCTGCTTGGGAAAGTTGTTTGTTTTCTCCTCGAGTCCCACCAAGGAGAGCAACGCCTGCGCCTCGTCTTCCATCTTTTTAGGAAGGCCCAGCAATACATTGTCCAACACCCGCTTGTACGGAAGGAGACGGTCCTGCTGAAACATAATCGAACACTCACCCTGCGTTGCAATAGCGCCCCTGCTCAGCGGCAGCAATGAGGCTATTGCATACAGCAGGCTGGTCTTTCCACATCCGCTCTTGCCGATGATGCTCACCATATCGCCTTCTTGTACTTCCAACGAGAAGTTGGAGAACGCGACCTTGGTGCCATAGCACAGCTCGGCATGTTGGATGCTCAGCATCAAAGGCCCTCTATGAAGCGGGAGTCGATCATGGCGGTAGGAGCGAATTGGTAGGATGCACCGGTAACCGAAGCCGTCCAGTCCATGATTTCCTGCATGAAAGCAGTGCTGGGGAGCCTGGGGTCCTGGTAGGCCGGCAGATGGATTGAATCTCGGATTTCAGAGGGAAGGTTGGGAATGTATTTCAACAGGACATCACGTGCAAGATTCTCGTCCGCCTTGATGGCCTTCACCGCCTTTGCATACGCTTTATGGAAAATGTTGAGCGCCTGCGCTTTCTCTTGGATTGCTTTCTCAGTGAAGGCGATGAGGTTCAGGCTTTCGGACGGAATACCTGCAAAGAAAAGCTTCTCCAAGCCCCTGAGGGCCCCGATGGAGGCGAAGGGCTCGGGGAATATGCCGGTGTCCAGCTGACCGGAGACAACCGCCTCAAGGCGAGCGGGGATTTCATTGATATAGACCTTGGAGACCGAATGGTTTTTGGACAAGTACTGGTCGACCAGGTAATTGGTCACGCTGATCTCCATTGTTCCAGCTGAAACAGCCTGCTTCTCCTCAAGGCCCGGCTTTGCAAGCAGAGGGAAGTCGCCGTCGGTTGAAACCGTACCGATGAGCTTGAAGTCGCTGGCTGTCTGGGTGATGAGGGCGACGAGGTCCGTCATGGCCCCATCGACCTGCCCGGTCTGCAAGGCAGTCTGGCGGTTTTGGCCGTTGGTGAAGAGCATCAGCTCGACATCGATACCAGCATCCTTGAAATAGCCTTTTTCGAGCGCTACATAAAAGGGAGCAGCGTCGACGGCACTCATCATGCCGACTGTCAGGGTTGGGGGGCTGGCGTTTTCGGAAGTCCCTTCCGACTTCTGGCAGCTGGAAAAGAACAATACAGAAAAGAGCATAAGGACGATCAGGGCATTTTTATACATGGGTTCCTCATCAATAAATCAGCATACTCTACCATGGCAGAATATGCTGATTCAATGCATGAATAAAATCCAATACTCTTTCATGTACGAGAAAGTGCTACGGGTTGTGCCGTATGCGGCATAGGCTCACTTCTTCCTCTTCTCAAAATCCTGCTTGATCCCTTCTTTCCAGTTCTCGGGAACCTTCTTGTATGTCCTGACGCTGCTGACCGCATCACAGACAACATTGAAGTTGACCTGAATCCCCTCGCTGTCGGCATGAAAGCTCTGAGCCCGGTCGGCCTGGATGCCGAAGTGGGAAGCAGTCTCTACTGCATCGATGTTTGCTCCAAGGAAGAGGAACTCCCACTTCTCTTGCTGTTTTGCCTTGATCATTTCCTTAATCGCATCAGAGCTGTACTCCCTGCTTGCATTCTCCTGCCCGTCAGTGATGATGACCATCAGGATCTGCTCTGCTTTCATATGCCTTTGAACATTCTCTATTGTATGCACCGTCCGACCGATAGCGTCGAGCAGCGCAGTACTGCCTCCGACGCAGTACTCCTTCTCCGTAATAGGCTTCACCGCCTTGATCGGGAGATGGTCATGAAGCAGTTCATACGTGTTGTCAAAGAGAGCCGTCGTTATGAAGCATTCTCCCTCAACCTTCTTCTGCTTGTCCAGCATCGCATTGAACCCTCCGATGGTATCGGACTCCAAACCGCTCATCGAACCACTCTTGTCCAGGATGAAAACCAATTCCGTTAATCCAGTTTGCATGTGAACGCCCTCCTTAGGCCCCTAAGGAGTACCATTTCCTTCATGCAAGGCGGTCACTTGGAAAGCGACATTTTCAGCTGCCAAGCAGCGGTTGGTCGTAACTGAACAGCACCTCATTGATTGCGAAGATGTCGTAGATCTGTTCCTTGATGAAATATTCGACAATGACATCGAACTTGCTTGCAGGCGAGAGAGCATAGCCGGCACGCTCAAGCAGCCAGGCCGTATCCTGTATGTCAAGCTCCAGTGCCAGGGTGAGGGCTAGAATTGTTTTCTTGCTTGGCAGGTAGCCGTTGCCGCTTCGAATCTTGGAAAAGTGCTTGCGGTCGAGATTGGCCCTCTTGTAGACTTCCACTTCTGATTTGCCTTGTTCCCTGATCATTCGCAACAGCGTATCAGAAAATGGTTCATCAAGGTTTTGCAACATGGCCTGTAAACCATCTTGCATTGGTGCCCCTGTCACCGGCTCAAAGACATGGTGTAGAGCCTGCAGCTCTTCATCCAGCAATGATCGGGCCTGCGATGGATCATATGCCGCATCAAGGTATTTCTGCACCTCATTGAGCAGGGGTGTGTGTATCTGTGTCCGATCGAAGAGTACCAAGGAGACTTGGATGTCAGAGTCCTTGAGGAAGCTTCGGATTGCATCAGTTGCCACCTTGACGGCTTTTTCCTTCGGATAGCCGTAGATGCCGCTGCTGATCAGAGGAAAGGCGACGCTT
>WARP01000351.1_pt1 | contig 23018 bp, 24 predicted proteins | sample 4769151 | NCBI WGS metagenome assembly WARP01 (sample SAMN08893023, study PRJNA449175) | gut metagenome | isolation source: rumen sample fed with dry roughage | host: cow | place: India: Nagpur | collected 2016
GCCTTTGGCTTGCACGCAACGTATGGGAGCCCAAGCAAACAGGATTCCCCACTGCGAATCGAAGTCATACCAACACCGCGTAACTCCTATTCCAAGTACGTCTCTTTTGTTCTCGGTTGAGATCACATGCGATAAATCCTATTTTGAAAAAAAAGCACGAAGACAGGGTCGATCGTATGTTTACAAATCGGATTTAGGAGGAATGGCACGACCCGTACGGTCGCGCCGGAGATAAGCATGGGGAACTTATTCAGCCCGGTCCCATTCCTTTTTGGTATGAAAAAATTGGAGGTGGATGGTGTGTGTGGTGTATGGTGCGGATCTGCCCGGGGAAGCGCATTTGTCGTATCAAACGAACACATCCCCGGGCCGCCGGAACCATAAGATCCCGACGCTTCTGTCTCGCGGCCTTTTCAGACTCGCTTACTAATAGTAAGTTGCATTAGTATAAAATGTTTTACCAAAAACTGCAGAAACCGGCGAACTCCGTAAACCGCATAAAGATATATGAACAAATGGACCATACAGGACGAGGACCGGGAGAGCGGCACAAAAAGTCAGGAAAAAAAGGATCAGGAAGAGCCTGCCGCGTAATACAGCGGCTCGCTGTACGGCGAAAGCATCCCGTTCTCATCCAAAATAGAAACCGCCCCATGGCCGCAGCAGATCAAAAGCCGCCTGCCCGTCAGTTTCAGCTCAGAATCCAGCTCCTTTGCGATCCGCATAAGCTCCCTTCGCTCGATTCTGGCCGTCTCACTGTTCACATTCACCGAACCGATCATCGAATCGGCAATAGAACTGTAATCCGCCCGTTCCTTAGTCAGCGTGGCAAAATTCAGCAGAGCATCACTCGTAAAAAGCAGCCCTTCATCCGGCTCATACAAAAAGACCTGGCCCGCGATATGGCCGCCGAGACTTGCCCACACCTCAAACCGCATATCCGCAAACGCAAACGTATCGATAACCGAAAAAAGTCCGCGTTTTCCGATCGGCTCGGTTTTACAAAAGCGCACCGTTGCCGGAACATTCATCCGCGAGTAGGTATTGATCGTCGTCGTATAGAACTTCTCCAGGATCTCCCGGCCGTTTGGCGACGCATACCCCCTTGAACCATCCTCCAAAAGAGCCTTGGTCACCGGATGCATCACAGGCAGGACCGGGAAATGCCCCGCCGCTCCGCAGTGATCCGCATCCCCGTGGGTACATACCACGAATTTCACATCGGAAAAATCCCCTGCGCCGACCGACCTGAGCATCCGCTCACAGTCGTTAAAATAACAGCCGTACCCCGTATCAAGGATCATCTTGCCCTCAGACGTCAGAAACACATTCATATTCCCGCCGCCGGGCAGCTGGACCACGAGCAGGGTCTTGTCATTTCTCAGCGGGATCTTCTGATAATGGGAATCAAAACCCGCGCCCGTCGTTTTGCCAAGATACAGCCCGATATTTTCCACCAGCTGCAGATACTCCGCGGGAGATACCCCCTCCGCCTCCCGGATCCGGACCGATTCCTCGCCTTCCGCGATATATTCGGCAAGTTCCTCTTTTGTCAGGGGTTCGATATAAGGAGCGATACGCTTTAAAAAACCTGTATCCAGCATCATGTTTTCCTAATATTGGCTATGCAGCATTACAATATTTATGGTTGCAGGAGACGAAGGATCGCCAAAGGCGTATCAGCGACGAGAACTTTCTGCGGGCAGGGAAGGGACGGATGATCGAAAAAGTTCCTGTCCCCGTACTTCGCATAAACGGCCGTCATCCCAAGAGCTTTCACCGGCTCGATGTCGCGCCGGATGGAATCCCCCACATACGCGGCTTCATGGGCGGACAGTCCCAGGAGATCCAGAGCGCACTCGAACGGAGCATGATGCGGTTTTTTGTATCCGGTCGTATCGTACCCGACGATCACATCAAAATAGGACCGCAGACCCAGATGGCTGAGACGCGACTCCGCAGCATACGAAAAGGCATCCGTAACGATCGCAAGACGGTATCCCGCCGACTTCAGGCCGGCAAGCACCTCTTCGATCCCCGGATAGAGTTCCAGACTGTTCATCTTCGCTTCGTCAAAGACGCCGACCGCCTCAAAATACTTCTCCACGGAAAAGCGGTTATGGGCCATCATATAATCCTGAAGATTGGTGTGGTCCTCGAAGTGATACTTCCACCGGAGATAATAGCCGAGAAGTTCGTCCCCGGTCCCTTCCCCGACCGACGCGGCGGCGGCTACGCACCCTTTTTTCATAGCCTCCACAAAATCATAGAGCGTGTTGTCCATGTCGAATAGGACAGCTTTGAAGGGGGTGGAAAGCAGCGTCTGCATTGAATAAACATCGCACCGGGAAATACTTAGGCATATCGAATCGAGAGTCAAAAGATATATCAGACCCGGCCGACCAGATACAAAGTATGACACATGATGCATGGATCCAAAACCCTGAGGTGCTGGAAAAGATATTTCTTGCATCCAGACTGGTCTGCCGTGAAGAGATCGCGCCGGATAAAGCGGCAGTAAAACTTGCGGAAATGATCGATGATACCCCCGAAGCGGTCAAAGTCTACTTCGACATGTATGCCCATATGCGTCAGGGAAGGATCTTCAAACAGTCAGGCGGGGATCCGATGATCATCTACTTCCTGCAGCGGATCGCCCAGGAGGACGGGGACCGGGCGCTTGCGTTCGCACTGAAATCCGTATACGCGTTTTCCGGATTCAAAGAGTCGGTCGGGTGTTATATGGATGATCTGAACAAGGCATGCGCCGATATCCAGCGGATCACCGGCGTGAAACCTGCCGGCGCCTGAAACCCTCACGAGAAGATATTGGAGACGTTGTGGAATCCGTCGCCCCGCTTTTCCGCACAGCCGACGGCGGTCGACCGGGGGATATCGGGCACTTTGGTGACCCGTTCGACCTGACAGAAGGCAAGAGCCGGCGATTTTTCCTGTTTTCCGCCGATGACGAAGTAGCGCGAGTGCATACACATCCGGCATTTTTCCGGGCTGACGGTCCTTCCGTCGGTGCAGATGAGGACACCGTCTTTTACGGGGATCTCATTCACTGTCATAGAACAGAATAGAATAGCCGTGTCCTGAAAGCACGGACTCGATGTGGTCACGGGACGGATCAGGATGTTTCTGCACGTTTTCCCGCCAGATCCCCTGGAGTTCCTCGTCTTTCGTAACGATGGAAACGCGGCCTTTCACCCGGGCGGCCTCGATTCCGTTTTTGTAGATACGGGCGGCGCAGCAGTGATAATCTTTGCAGATGAAAAGCCGGTAGGGATGGATCGTGCAGACGTATTTTCCGTCAGGCTTTCTCCGCACAAAAAAACAGGCCGATTTATTTTGTTCCTGGACGGAGTGATCGTTGTCGAAGAGATCCCGGTATTCCGGCGTGATGAGGGCCTGACGCATCTCCCGGACCACTTCGTTTTTCACGATGAATCCGTACTGGGACAGCTGTTTGTCCATCCTCACGATCTCGCCGATCCCAAGACAGCAGAGCCCGCACTGAGTACACTCAAAATTCCCTCCCATGTTTAATCAGACTTTAATCGGCGCCAAAGCTATTTAGTGATACCGGAAACGGACCAAAAGAAGAAGATGCGTGAGTCGGAGTAATAAGCCTCCTCCTGTTTTTACGGCATTCGGCTAAGCGTTGTACCCGGATCATTGGGTCAGGCACCCGTAGCGACCCTGTTCCAACTTGCACCCACAGAGATTCGCCGTTCCATCGATCCCTCAGCCTCGACGCTCAACAGATTATTTTGCTGCTTCATTGCTCAGAAGAGGACGTGTCGTTTCTGTTCCAGAGCTGTGACTCTCGCCACCCGGACTTGCGTCCGGCTGTGTACCTGAGCGGTGGGAGGACTTTCCTCAGCGGTCTCGAATTGACCACCGTCAGCCGTGTGCTCCCTCTCACGCGGATACATATTGGACATGAGGAATTATGAATGGATCGGGTAAAGGGGATGGCCGGATGAAAAAAACGCGCCGTATTTCTAAGATCCGCGACCGAAGATGCCGCCGGGATTCTGCCGCCTCACGCACATATATAAGGGATAGGGGAGTTGTATTCACATACGGGATATGAGAGAGAAAGAAGATTTCAGAATTGAGAAACTCGGCTTTCCGTTCGAAACAGAAAACCCGTTCCTCTTCTGCGCACACCACAAAGACCAGTATCCGAAAGGAGAACGGGACCTCGGACCGGCGGTCTCATTGTCCGGCAGAAATCTTGGCGATGACTTCGTCATCAAAAACGGATTTCGGATGTATCACGGCCAGCGGGTCCCGGGATTTCCCAAACATCCCCACAGAGGATTTGAAACGGTCACCATACCTCTTCAGGGATATGTCGATCATGCCGATTCACTGGGAGCTGCCGGGAGATATTGTAATGGTGATGTCCAGTGGATGACCGCCGGAAGCGGCTGTCAGCACGCGGAGATGTTTCCCCTCGTTCATCAGGACCGGGAAAACCCGCTCGAGTTGTTCCAGATATGGCTCAACCTGCCGGCAAAGGATAAGTTCGCCAGGCCGCATTACAGAATGCTTTGGGCCGAGGATATCCCGGAAGCGGGCGTTACAGACAGAAACGGAAGGAAAAGCACGATCAGGATCATCGCCGGCGTTTGGGACGGGAAAACATCTCCCGCCCCAACGCCCGCTTCCTGGGCAAATGACCCGGAGAATCATGTCAGGATCCTGCTCATAAAAATGGATCCGGGAGCAGAGCTGACCGTTCCAGCGGTCACGCCGACCATCTCCCGAAACCTGTACTTCATCAGCGGGGACAAGATGACAATAGCCGGCAGAGAGATCCGACCCTATACCCGTGCGTCCCCGGCCGGTGACCGGGATGTTTTGATCCGGGCCGGGGATCTTCCCTGTCTCCTTCTGGTTCTGGAGGGCGAGCCGATCAATGAACCGATCGCAAAATACGGACCCTTCGTCATGAACACCGCCGAAGAGATCAAAGATGCCTACCGTGACTACCGGCAGACCGCGTTTGGCGGATGGCCGTGGGATGTTCCCGATCCGGTCCATGATATAGGGGAAAACCGGTTCGCCCGGTATGTCGACGGACATACCGAAGAGCGCCGCTCCTTTCATGGATCCGGATAAAAGCAAATGCCAGGAATTCCTGAGAATAATCCTGATCCTAAAACCTTTTTTCTAGCGAACATATCATCAGCTGCGGATCGTTTTTATAAAAACCCCTGCGCATTTTTTCACGAAACTTCCCGCATCACTAACGCGAAGTATTATGCTTCTGCATGCACCATTTATTAAAGATGGATGGGAAAACATACTCCTCTCTGAAGATTGAAAATATCGTCGCTTCCGGCGTGATCGCCGAGGAGATTGATCTTGCAGAGATATCTGAAAAAATCGACGGGTGTGAACTCAATACAAAACGTTTCCCCGGTGCAGTGTATCGTATCGACAATCCGAAAATGGCGTCGCTCATCTTTTCCTCGGGAAAAGTTGTGCTTACCGGGATCAGAAATGAAGCCGCACTCGATGAAGGGCTCGCAAAGGTCCTGGCCTCTCTGAAAGAAGCCGGCGTAAAGGTCCTGGATGTACCAAGGGTCGCCGTGACCAACATAGTCTGTTCCTACGACATCGGACGGTTCATCAACTTAAACCGTGTCGTCGCGACCCTTTCTCTCGAAGCGATCGAGTATGAACCTGAGCAGTTCCCGGGGCTTGTTTACCGGATCAAAGATCCAAAGATCGTCGCACTGCTCTTTTCTTCGGGAAAGATCATCCTGACCGGCGGGAAAAACCTCGATGATGTCAGAAAAGGTCTGGACTTCCTTGAAGAGAGCCTCAAGGATGTCTTAACTGAACAGAAATAACTCTAATACTTTTTTTTCGGCCGTCTTAGTAATGGAACAGGATCTCGCGGCCGTCTTTCACTGACTCGGCATACCGGCTGACGTTTTCTTCGATCAGTGCGCTGTCGATCGAACCATGCAGCCGTTTCATGAACTCCTCTTTGAGTTCATCGGAAAGAAGACACCGGTTCGTCAGTTCATACGCCCCGTTGAGTCTGCCTTCCATCGCCATCCGGATAATGACCCGGTCGACCATCGAAACGGTCGCCGGTTCCATCAGATCCAGAACACATCCGCTGCGGCCGCCTGCCGCCGGAACGATCTGACCGTAAAGCGCTCCGCGGGAAAGGTCAAGGCCTGCTCCGGTGCAGGCGAGAGCGAAGTTCGCATACAGGACCGCATAGCCGTGGGACATCATCACGTTCACCGGATCGGTAAACGGCGGCGTGCTCCTCCGGCGGTAGCCAAGTTCCTTGGGGATCATGCGGCCGATGATCTCATAATACATCGTTTTCGTCAGGGAAAAGGCGCGGCCGATCTCAGGCAGCGTGATCAGGAACTCAAGCTCCTCGCGTGCGGCCTGCAGGATGTCGAACTCGCCTTTAAAGTAGAGACCTTCAGGATCCGACTCCGCAAGTTCGTTGATGTATCTGAGGCGTTCGTCCAGGGATGAACGGATCGATGCCATCGCAAATTTATGGACCGGGATCTCGCGCTGCGCTGCCGCGAGTGAAGGAGCCCCTCTGCCGTAGAGACCGCCGACCGGCTTTCCGTGCGCCGTGAAAAACGAGACCGCGACCCCCCGTTCCGCGAGCCTTTCCAGGACGGAGGTGTGCAGTGTATGGCCGCCGGCGATCAGGAGATGCCGCATATCATCCAGAGCATAGCGTGTCAGACCGTCTTTGCGCCGTATAAGCAGCGAGTCGCGGGTCGCTTTTATCTCGGAGCCGTACCCCCATACCGTCACCCAGGGGATCATGAGAAGAGTTCATCCTCCGGGGTATCCCCGTTGAGCCGGACACGGCAGTTTCCGCAGAAGTATTTTCGTTTCCGGTCCAGTTCGTCCAGATTGCGCGGACAATACATGATGCAGCCCGGATTATCGCAGTGATCCAGGCCGAACAGATGACCGATCTCATGCGCACTTTCCTTGACCAGCCGGTCGATCAGTGCGGAGTCGTCGGCATATTTGCCGTAAAACTCATTCTGGAGGCGGTGCGGGGAGACGATCCCTACCCCGAGCTTCGGGTAGGCAAGGCCGAAGACAAAGTCCGCCAGCGGTTCAAAGAGGTCACCCGGCGTCACCAGAAGGATCTTTTCGTGGAGATGATTGAATTTGTTATAAAAGTCCAGATCCATATCAGCGGGTTTGAAGATCTGCGGCATTCTCCGCCGAAACATATCCAGTTTCAGCAGGATCTTGACGGCATCATACTGATTCCGTACCGGATCGAAGCCTTCGAGCGGAAATATGCCGTCATCTATCCGTGAGACCGGCATCTCAAGGACCGCGGAGAGCTCCTCGGAGACCGGACGCGAAAGACCCACAGGAACACGGCTGTCCCAGAAAAGATGTATCCCCATTTGTATAGGTATTTCTCTGTACAAAGCCATAAAGGTACCTCATTCTATGAGAAACAGTATCGAGACCGCGGTCGGACGCTACATCGCGGCGAATTACCGCTCAGCCGTTGAGGTGGGGTTCGGCGGAAAAACCGTCGCGGCGGAGATCGTGAAGGCTGCCGGCGTGCCGATCCTGTGTACGGATGTCCACGCATATCCCGGCTGCCCGGTCCCTGCGGTCGTCGATGACTGTGTCGAGCCGACGTTGTCACTCTATTCCGCAGACGTTATCTACGCGATCCGCCCGGGAACGGAGATCGTCCCAGCGCTGATCGAGCTTGCTTCCTGCGTGAACGCCGATCTGATCGTGTATCATCTGGGTTTTGAGCTGTATGAAAACGGCGGGGAGCGAATCGATGTAAAAGGCGTTATGCTCCACCGGTATGTGCGTTCTCACCAGGAATGAGCATATCCCCGCTTTTCGACAGGATCCCCGTCGCACCACACCCCTTTTTCTGAGACAACCGTTCCGATGACGGTATAATCCGTATCAAGAGCCGATAAACACGCCGGCGGTATACAGAACAAAAGACCGAAGTCCCCGCCGCCGTAGAGATAATACTCGCGTGCGGAGCCGGAACAGACATCCGGAAGGTTGAAATTCTTGGAATCGAGGACGAATCCAACGCCGGACGCCTGCGCCATATCGTAAAGCGAGATCGCCAGACCGTCCGAGATGTCCATCATCGAGGAAGCTTTGGCGCGTGCGATCTTCTGCCCGGCTTTTACCTGCGGGACCGGGGTGAGCAGATTTTTCCGGTACCGTTCGTCCCCTTCGAGCGCCGCCATGGCAAGACCCGGTGTCCCGGTGATGCAGACCAGATCGCCGGGCGATGCGCCGGTCCTTCTGCAGCAGCAGGATCTTTCCACGATCCCAAACCCGGTGGTGACAACGGTCAACTCGGTATGACTGTCGATATCCCCGCCGGCGACCTTTGCCCCGACACTTTCTGCGCAGGCGACGGCGCCTTCCATGAAGGGAACGAGCCGGGAGGGGTCGTCCAGTCCGACCGCGACCAGGAGCTGGATAGGCTGCGCCCCGCAGCTCGCGATATCCGAAAGCGTGACGGCGGCGCTCATCCATCCTTTTTCAAACTCGGTCATGCCTTTTGGGAAGTCGGTCGTCTCATGCAGCATGTCGGTGCTGGATACAAGGATCCTGCCGTCTGAAAGGTCGAAACCGGCGCAGTCGTCCGCGGTCTCGTCTTCACCGATCAGATGACGGATGGAATCAAGAAGAGAACGGTCATCCATTACTTTTTCAGCTCCTTTTTACGCTCTTCGCGGTACTCGGAGAGCACCCCGAACAGTATTTTTTCCGCTGAGCCGGTTTCCGGGCCGGGCGGAGCGGATCGTTTCACCGGCTTTTCCTTTTTCGGAGCAGGTTTTGCTGCGGGTTTGGGCGCCGAAGGGACCGGGCGGACCGGACCCGGTTTGGGCACTGATTTTTCCGCGGGCCGGGAGACGGGTTTTTCTCCCGGGGCAGGCTTTTCTGCCGGCGGGAGAGGTTTTGGTCTGAACAAGGCAGACGGTTTTTCAGGAACAGGAGGAGCAGGGCGGACCTCGGGTTTTGGCCGCTCGACTTCGAATACGAGAGACGGATCGATCCCTTTTTCCCGCACATCCTTCACCCGTTCCACCTGATACTCCTCCACCATCCCGCGGATCTCGCCGATCTTCTTCTCGTTTTGGTAAACTTCCTGGGTCGTTTTCCAATCGGCAAGAGCAGACTCGAACGCCGCAGTGTCCACCACGCCGATCTTTCCCTTCACCCGGGGCGAGAGGTTCGCTCCGTCCAGGATAGGAATGTCCGCCTCGCGGAACTCCTCGATCAGATGCTGGCTTTGCGCCCGCTGATAGGTGAGCCGCGGCAGGATCACCGCCCCGATCTTTGCCTCCGCAAGATCGCGGATGACCGATCGCCCCCATCCGTCGATCGTGAGAACATACAGGATGTCCTCTTCGCCGACCCCCATCTCATCGTCGAGACTTTTCACATGATCCTTTGCAAGAAGCTGGAGCACTTTGAGGGCAGTGCAGCCGTCTCCGGCCTGCAGGGAGATGAAATGCTTCATCCGTTCCAGACGGACCCGAAGCGTTCTGCTTCGCCGTTCCTCTTTCCTGAGCGCTTTTTTGACCTGGACGAGCTCTTCTTCCCGGGAGGAGACCTCCGCAGAGGAGAGGATCTTCGTCTCCCGCTCGTCCCGTTCCAGAACCAGCCGTTTTTGCAGAGCTGCGATCGCCTTGTCTTTCACCTCGACCTCTTCAGAAAGACTGCCGACGAGTTTTCTGAGTTTGGCGACCGATTCTTCGAGTTTTTGGATGCGCTCATCCTTTTCATCAGGGACGGGCTCTTCTTCGATGATCACCGGTTCGTCGGGCAGGTCTTTTGGATGCTTCAGCGTTTCGAGGATCTGCTCAAGAGAGAGGCCGCGAATGATCCCGGCGCGGACCAGATCGATATCGGTTCCCGGCGGCACGCGTTTTTGAACCGATTCGAACTTGTTCGCATAGCTGCGGTATGCAGAGACCGCCGCCGAGAGGGCGTCGCGTTCATGATCGTTGGAAAAGTCATACCCTTCGGCGAGATCATATTTTTCTTTGATCAGGACATCCTTTCCGGGAGTCCAGGCGGCAGCGGAAAACGCCCGCCTGACCTTTTCGACTGCAAACGGCATCTCGGCTTTGTCGGTCGCAATGAGAACGGGGCGTCCGACGGAGAGGATCGCGGATATGATCTCGGCCTGACCGAGCGCACGCGAACTGGAAAGACTGACCAGATCACCTTCAAGATCGAGCGCGGCGATCCCGACGGTCGTTCCGGGGTCGATCCCGACGATCAGGTACGGCGGTTTTGCCGTGAGAGGGACGAACTCAGGGAGATCCCTGCGGGTTCCGGCGACATGGATCTTCACGCCGCCGGATCGTCCGGAGGTGACCGGGACCTCATGACGGGGAGCGGAGACGGTGAACCGGGCGCCCCGGTCCCCTTTGGACGACCGGGAGAGGGAGGAGACGAACATGAGTCCTTTGGCCAGAAGGTCGGCCTCGATCTTTCGGGAGACGGACATGACCGGACCAAGCATGCGCCTGGCACGCCGGTTCCTGTGGATCCGGATCAGAGCACGGGCCGGCGAAACGGTGACGGAGGTCTCCCCCGCCCAGACCCTGACCTCCTCGCCGCCGCCGAAGGATGCTATCAGCGCGGAGGTCTTGGCAGCCTCCATGCGGTTGCTTTTGTCGAATCTGAGGTTGTATTTTGCAGCTGCCTGGGATAGCGAAACGGCCGGAGCATTGCCGATGATCCTGACAAGTCTGGTCTCATAGGGAAGTGCGTCGGTTATCTGAAAAAGAGCGGTGGTGTCGGGGGCAATATCCTGAAGTGAGCCGGCGGCGACGAGGGCCGGGCGTTCCGTTTCGATGAGATGCAGGAGCCGGGAAAAGGTCAGGTCCCGCTCTTCGGACTCGATCCGGGAGTCGGTCACGCGGACGAGACCGTATACGGCGTCGGAGACGGGGGCGGCGGATCGTCTGATCATGTCGATACCGAATACAAGCTGGGTCATGGGGTCGTTACGAAACGTACCGCCTCTTCTAAATCATAGGTCGTCTGGTATTTCTTTGCGAAGTAGGTGATGACGGTCTCGAGGTCGTGGCGGAGGGTCGCGTCGGCGTTCTGATGGGTCGGGGGGATCCACTGGGGCCAGTCGATGAGCCAGACGAGCTGGCCGTCGGTCATGATGTTGTACTCGGAGAGGTCTCCGTGGATGAATCCGGCGGAGTAGGCTTTTTTGACTTCGGTCAGGATGTCGGCATAGATGGTGTCAGGGTCTTCCAGAACGCAGCGGAGGAGGTTGGCGCCGGGGATCTGCGACATGACGATGACATGCCGGTTGATGTCGATCGGGACGGGGACGCTGACTTTGCCGTTTAAGGCTTTGAGCGCTTCGTATTCGCGTTCGGCGGATCGTGCGGAGGCGAATATCCAGGGACAGTGTCCTTCGCCAGGCATGTATTCCCGGTTGGTTTTGAGGGTCTGGAAGGATCGCTGGCCGACTTTATGGAGTTTGAGGATAACGACGCCGAAACCAAGCGCTTCGTAGATCTCGGATTCTTTGCCGACACCGATCATGCTGCCGAGAGCGGAGATGGTTTTTTTGCCGGCGAGGTCGGATAAAGCGAGGGCGTCGTAGCCGGCGAAAACGAGGGTGTAGCCTTTATAGGGGACGGAGTCGGAGCGGATGAGGTCCCGGTGGATGAGGTTGCCGAGACGATATTTCATTTCCGGAGGGGAGAGTTTGACGGCGGCCCGAAGATCGTCTTCAGGGACCCAGCGGTAATGTTTCATCATCCGCTCAAGGGCATGGAGGATACGTATTTCGTATTTATGGAGGGATTTTATAATGTCTGCATCTATGGGCATTGGTTATATATGTTTGGCGGTGATGGGACAAATAGATAATTGAGAGAGCAGGAAACAAAAGCCTGAAAGGGCGGCGGTTTCGGGTGGAAACCGCCCTCCCCCTTCACCCCCAGTATTTATGCGTCTGCACGAACTTGCGTTCCGCTTTCAGGATCTCCCGGTAAAAGTTATCCCCGGTCGCAAACGTGTTCAGGATCCGGGCCGCCGCCTCCGGACCCACGCCGCGGCCGGCCAGTGCTAAAACGGCCTTTTTCCCGCTCGAAAGGACCATGTTCGCGTTCCGCATCATCCGGGTCTCCGCCTCCCGCTCCTCCGTCGAGAGGGTCTTCTTTTTCAGGGCCGCAAACGCCGGCTCCTCGTAAGGCTTCAGCGCCGCGATCAGCCGGGCGCCGCAGACCGGACACTCCGGCTGATCGGGAACTCTCGCGACCTTCGTCTTCGACTTCCATTTCCTGCAGTGCATACAGGCAAGGATCACATCCTGTTCGTCGAGTCTGTGCTTCACACTCTCGATGATCGCCTGATCCTCCCCCGGCGGCACGACCACATCCCGGCCCGTGAAGAGACCCTCCGCTCCGATGATCGACAGCCGGCTCGTCTTCGTCTCCATCTCATGGTTTTTCAGCATCGCGACAACGGTCTTCGCGGACGCCACATCCATACTCGAGAAGAACAGTTCGCGGAACGCCTCCTTCTCGATCACCGTCCCGTCGAACAGATCGAGAAGACGGTTCATACTGATCTTTTCATAATCCGCGTCCGCGTCGATCGCCCCGAACTTTTTTGCGATCTGGACGAGTTTCCATTTGTACAGAGCCGTTTTTTTCAGCGCAAGGATCAAAATCGCTTCCAGATGTTCCGGTTCGAGAGAGAGGAGGACCTCCTCCACATCCGGGGCCCGCAGAAACTGCGGGAGCCGGAGAAGGATCCGGTAGGCATTCGTCTCGATCCCGACCGACGTCCCGTATCTTGCAGAAAGCAGGATCGAGAGGACCCGCCCGATCGTCTCGTTCACCTTGTGCCCTCCGCACAGATTCACCACGACCCCCTCGTCCGAATCCTCCAGAACGATCAGCTTGTCCGTCGCCGTTATAGACCGGTTCTTTTTCATCTCGGAAAGGACCTTTTTTGCAAAGCGGACGGACTTCTCATCCGCACGGTACTCATCGAAGTTCTGCAGACGGCGCAGTCTCCCGACCTCGGTCGCGACCGTAAAAGGCACCGGGATCTGCTCGCCCTCCCAGGACGGGAGTTCTCCTTTCACGTTCTTCGCCGGCTCGACCATGATCCGGTCCTCATCGATGTCGAGGACCCGCCAGATCCGTCCCCGGGCAACGAACACGGCGCCCGACGAGATCCAGCTGATCACAAACGACTCGTCCAGGGTCCCGACCGGTTTTCTCGAGACCACATCGAAGATCATGCTCTTCTTCTCATCCGCGATCATCGAAAGATTCAGCGAGAGATACTTGCGTGCCCGGGACTTCGTGATCACCATGCCGTTTTCGGTCCGGATCAGGTAATGTTTCTCCATCCCGGCGATCACTTCGCGGATCAGCGGGCCGGCATTTTCAAAGCAGAAGCTCCGGGAAAAGATCTGCTCGATCTTTTCGATCGCGATCTCGCCGCGTTCCACTGCGAGAGCTGCGATCTGATTCGCGATCACGTCCGCCGCATTGATGTGCGGGCGGATGTTTTCGGGCTGATTGCTCATCGCCTTGCTGACGATCACCATCGACTCTAAGATATCGTCGAACCCGGTCGCAAGGATCATGCCTTTCGAGGTGGCATGGATCTGATGACCGGCTCTGCCGGTCCTCTGCATAAGGCGGGCGACCTCACGCGGCGAGTTGAACTGGATGACATGATCGATCTGTCCGATATCGATGCCGAGCTCCATCGAGGAGGTGCAGATCATGCCCCGCGTCATTCCGGCACGGAACTTGTCCTCGGCATCGATCCTGACCTCGCGGGAGAGGGATCCGTGATGAACATCCGTGTCTCCCCGCGGAAGAAGAGCATGGCCTATCGCCTCGGCGACGCTACGGGTGTTCGTGAAAACAAGGGTCGAGGTGTGGGCATCGATGCATTTTTCGATCAGCTTCGTCTGGTCGCCAAACGACTCGCCGGCAAACTTCACGGAAAGGTCGAGGGTTTTGGCGACAGGGACCTGCACGATCGTGCAGGGACGTTTTCCGCAGAGGAACCTGCCGACGACCTCGGGGTTCCCGACGGTTGCCGAGATCCCGATCCGCTGAAACTCGCCGGCGAGTTCGGCGACCCGTTCGAGCGCAACGGAGAGCTGGGCGCCGCGTTTTCCGTCGGCAAGCTCGTGGATCTCATCGACGATGACGTAGCGGACTGCCGCAAGATGTTTGCGGAGCACTTTTCCCATCATCATCGCCTGCAGACTCTCGGGCGTCGTGATCAAAAGATCCGGCGGATGGGTCGCCTGTTTTCGCCGGTCGGTCTGGCTCGTGTCCCCATGCCGGACCGAGATCTTCAGTCCGAGTTCTGCTCCCCACCACTCCAGCCGGTTCATCATGTCCCGGTTGAGGGACCGAAGCGGCGTGATGTAGAGTGCCGAAAACCCTTCGGGCAGCGGATCGGTGAGCATGTGATGGAAAACCGGCAGAAGCGCACTCTCGGTTTTTCCCGTGCCGGTCGGCGCGATCAGGATCGCGTTGATCCCGGAGATGAGTTTTGGGACCGCACGCATCTGGATCTCGGAGAACTCATCGAATCCACGCTTTTCCAGAACTGCCCGGAGCTTCGGGTGAAGAGAATCTTTGAGTTCCTGGATCGCGGATGTCATGCTCGCTCCAGAGGATCGGGACGGAGTTCCGCAAACGGCGCGACGTATGTTCCGTCTTTCAGGAACACCTCGGCGGTTTCAGTCAAAATAGCCTTGGCAATTGGAGAGATCCTGCCGCCCGGGATCAGCCGGATGTCCATCCCGCCGGCAAGTTCATAGAATGCCGGAACGAGCAGGACACGGGTCGGGTCGGCAGGCGCCGGTCCCCAGACCGAAGGGTCGATCTCGGCAAGCAGATAGCCGGGCGTTCCGCGAAGTGAACAGCCGACGGCGTCGTAGATGTTCACGACCGGGTGGTGATGACCGCACAGGATCAGGTGACCGAGGAGAGCAGGATCCGGGATCGTGTGGCCATGGAAATAGCCAGTTCCGTCGATCAGGGCCCCGTTCATCGGGAGGAGTTCATCCTTTTCGAGATACTGTTCAAGACCGGTGTCGTGATTTCCGGGAGCGAGCCGGAATTCGGTCTCTCTCCGGATCTTTCTGAGGACCTCGGGCATCTCGGTCCGTTCCTGGTAGGTGACATACGGGATCATATGCTTGAGATCGCCGAGCACGATCAGGTAGTCGGGATCGGCCTGTTCGATGACGGCAAGCAGCCTCGCCAGACGCGAATCGGTCGAACTCTGAAAGTGCAGACCATGCCGGTGAAGGTCGGCCTCGACGCCGAAGTGAGGGTCGGCGATCACCAGAGAACGCTCCTGCCTCTCGATGAGGACCGCGGGCCCGTCTGCATAAAATTCCGGCTGCATGATCAGGCGATTTTGATGAACTCGGTCGTCGGAGTGTAGCATTCCCCTTCTTCCATCAGCATGCCAAGACGCATCTTCGCTGACTTTTCGTCGAGACCGAGGGAACTTAAACGGGCGATGACGTCGAGTATCCGGGCTCCTTTCTTTTCGGATAGGGAGGAGATGATATCGAGGATCTTTTCGTTGGTGACCTCCTCTTTCGGCCCGGGCGGGCGCACGGAGGAGAGAGCGGCGCTGATCTTGCCGGCAACTTCTTTCCTGAGATCGGACGGCGGGGAGTTTTCGAGCCTGGGGATCGCGGACTCGGCGGTGCTTACGATCCAGGCGTCCCGTGCCTCGCGGGTCGAAGGCGAGATCGTTTCCGGAACGATCTCGAGAAATGTTCTGCCTGCGTATTTGCGAAACCTGACGGTGCCAAATACGGCGACGAATGAGGGGGCCTCGATCTCGTCTGCTGTTTTGAGGAGAGCGGTGTTCTGCCAGCTCATGGAGCAGGAAAACACCCCGGTCGGGTCGCTGATGCGAAGGGACGAGATCTTTTCGTCCCGGAGAATTTTTTCGGTGAGGGTGCCTATGAGAAATATTTTGGGGGAGAATATGCCGAACGGGGTCGTAAATCCGATTTCCGCTTCCGCTGCATGCATGAGTTCGCCGGCGAATATACAGGATGCCGGGAGAAGTCCGGTATTGGGTGTGTCCATTCCTTCTATTATTTGGTTTGAGGGAGCATTAAACCGACCGAGGGGGATATATTGTCCGAACTCATCACGGACCCATGATTTAGAAAGTTCATATCCTATGACCGGGATATATACAACTAATGACTGACATTGTGTTTATCACCGATATCCACGGGAAGTTCGACACCGTCTATGAGATCTTCAATAGAGAGAGTCCGGATTATGTACTTATCGGCGGAGATGTCACCGATCTCGGCCAGACGCTCGACGGCGTGATACCGTTCATGGAAGATATTCCGGCCCCGACGTTCGTGATTCCCGGAAACTGTGACAACCGGGACATCATCCCTGTCCTCGAAGCTTCCGATGCGATTTTGATCCACAGAAAAAGCATCGATCTTGGAAATATCACCATTTCGGGGATCGGCGGGTCCAATGCCACGCCGTTTTCCACACCGTTCGAACACACCGAAGAGGAGCTGACGGCGATCGTCAAAGAAGTCGCCGCCAAAACAGGAAAGAACCGGTGGAACATCCTCGTCACCCACGCGCCGCCGTTTGGCGCCCTGGACGAGGTCGCCCCGGATGTGCATGTCGGAGCGTTCCCGATCGCAAAGATCGTCAAAGAGTTCGACATCATCTGCTGCGGGCATATCCATGAGCAGAAAGGGATCTGTGAACTGGAACGGCGTATCTGCGTGAATCCCGGCCCGGCATACAACGGAAATTATGCGGTCATCACGCTGGATGAAGAGGAGGATGAGCCGAAGATCGTTCTCAAAAACACCCGGGACGAAGTCGAAGTCACGGAAGAATAATTTCCATCATCTTTTTTATATCCTCCGTGATCATCTGCGTCTTGGATCTTTCGATCAGAAGGTTTCCGCCGGTCATGATATAGGAGGGGATGACCCGCACGTTTCCAAAATAGAACTCACTGCTGCGCTGTTTGTAGGTCGCACCCGACGGGATGCAGTTTTTGCCGGCCGCTTTTTTTGCGATCATATTGAACGACTTTTTTGCAACATCGCCCATCAGCATGATCACCTGAACATTTGGAAACAACGCAAGCTCCTCTTCCAGGAGAGGCAGACTGTGTTCGATCGCGGAAAGTTCCACAGCGTATCCGGTTTTGGGAACTTTTACCGCGTTCGTGAGATAGATCCCGCGAGCAAGGAGTTCTGAGACTGAGGAGACATCGACGCCGGCCTGCCGGAACAGCGCGACCGCCGACTTTGCATAATCGGCGTCCGGTCCTGCGTAAAAATCCTGGTCCGGATCTTTGGGGACGACTTCGCTGATCATGACTGCCCGGATCGTTTCGGGGTCATTGTTTTCGAACACGGATCTTTTGTCTGCCATAAAATGGATCTTCCAATAATCAGATCTTTTTGGAATCCAGCATGATCTCCAGATAGGATCTGGTCAGCCGTTCGCCGACGATTCCGGCCATCTCTGCGGTTTTATTGATCACGGATATCGCTTCTTCCTCTGAAAGATCAAAGGATGCTTCGATCTCCGAGAACGTGCCGACCCCGGGCAGATAATCCAGCGTGACGATCGCGTCTTTGCACTGATAGATCTCCCGGTGTTTGACGACCTCGGCGGTCAGCCGGAAACCGAGCCGCTCAAGGATCAGACAGTACTCCTCGGCAGAAGAGAGATCGACGATGAGCTCTTCTCTGGATTTGAAACCCTCTCGGCCGACTTTTTGGCCTTTGTAGGTCACGTTCGGGGGCATAGCCTTCCCGCAGGTCTGGTTGGTCAGGTACCGGATCCTGAGCGCTTCGTCGGTCACGGCAAAATCACGGTGGGGAGCATTATAATACAGATCATGTTCATCCTGTTCGGCGATCAGCACCGAGCCGTTTTGCAGGAGCTTTTCCCTGATGGGATCAAGAGAAGGGACCTTCACTTTTATTTCTATTTCAAGAGCCATTGAGATATATTTGCATGAGGAAAAGGCATAAGCATTTGCTTATCGATGCGGCGGGAACTTATTATATGATAAAGGCAAGATATCCTTTGCATGAAAAAGCTGATAGTCTTACTCGGACTCATCGCAGTTCTCGTTGTTGCCAGCGCAGGGTGTATAAGCCCCGATGTCCCGGCAGTGAACAGCACCGGGACGGCCGACCCGATCGTCGGTATCTGGCAGAGCACGGATTCTTACACCGTTGACGGAAAAGAGGTCTACATCATCTATGAGATCAAAGACGACAACACCGGGTATGCGATGATGGCGGAGGGCGGCTCATCCGAAGCAGCGAAAGTCGATATTTTCTGGGGCAACGACAAAGGGAAGTATGTGTTTGCCTACACAACAGACACCAAAACCGTCTATCCTCACACATTATCTGCTGATAAAAAGATCCTGACCGACCAGTATGGCGGCACATATACCAGGATCTGATCTTTTTTTTAGTTTTTCACTGCTGATCTTCGCATCTTCTTCTGGTCAGGAGTCCGACCGCCGGATACAACACGGGGACGGGACGCATTCTATGCATAAAGATCACCGGCATTCTCTTTACGGCCGCCCTTTTTTCAAAGTGCCGGAATAGGCAGGATTTAAATCTTTATCCGTCCATTCATTGATTATTAGTTCATTCAGGAATGTTTTTTGGCAGGTTCAGCACAAAACGCTCTTTCCCGAATGGATCCTGTATCATCACTGCGGTTATCCGAACCATCCGCGCTTTCACGGAGGAAAGGAATGTACAAAAAAACGATCGAGGACGTGCTCAAAGAACTCGGCACTGACAAAGTGTCCGGGTTGTCCGAAGAAACAGCACAGAAAAGACTGCATGAATACGGAAAAAACGAACTGGACAAATCCGGGGGCGTTTCGGCCCTGCGTATTCTGCTGCACAACATCAATAATATCATCGTCTACATCCTGATACTGGCAGCGGTCCTGTCCTTTTCCATGGGCGAGATCATCGAAGGCATCGCTGTTTTGATCGCACTGATGATCGCCGTCCTTACGAGTTTTTTTACCGAATACAAAGCGCAGAAATCCGTGGAATCCCTCCAGCGGATGATCTTCACCCATGCCAAAGTCATCCGGGGCGGCTCTCTGCATGAGATCAATGCTTCAAAGCTCGTACCCGGCGATCTGATCTTTATGGAAGAGGGCGACTCCGTTCCGGCGGATGCACGCCTGATCCGGACCATGAATTTTGCCTGTATCGAGTCCGCCCTCACCGGCGAGTCGGAAGCTGTGGAAAAGGATGCTCACGCACATTTTTTTGAGGACACGTCAATTGGCGACCGGATCAATATGGTCTTTGCCGGAACATCAGTTACCCGGGGAAATGCCTACGCGATCGTCACAGGCACCGGGATGTCGACGGAAGTGGGAAAGATCACCGGGCTGCTCGACAGCAGCACATCTGAGAGAACGCCGCTTGGCAAAGAGATGAACAAGCTCAGCAAAATCCTCATTCTTGTGGCACTGCTGGCAGGCATCGCCGTATTGATCGCCGGATTCATGACGAACCGCCCGATCGAAGCTATCCTCCATACCGCGCTTATCCTTGCCGTCGCCGCGATCCCGGAGGCAATGCCTGCGGTCTCGACGATGACATTGTCTAAGGGAATGAGGATCATGGCGGAGCATAAAGCGCTGGTCAAACATCTGCCGGCGGTGGAGACCCTTGGTTCGACGAGCGTGATATGCACGGATAAAACCGGAACGCTTACCGAAAATCAGATGACGGTCGGAAAAATCGTTCTGACAACCGACCGGTCCTATACCGTTGACGGAAACGGATATCAGCCGGTCGGCGCGATCATCCCTGATGACCGTACAGGCGAAGTATCCGGAGATCCCGGGCTTTGGGAGTTCATCGCCGCCTCGATCCTCTGCAGCAATGCGACGCTGAAAAAAGATGAACTGGACTACTCTGTGATCGGAGACCCTACCGAAGGTGCGCTGATCGTTCTGGGGGCGAAAGCGGGAATAAGCAGGGAAAGTCTGCAAACGGACGGCTGGATCCGGACAGGAGAACTGCCGTTCGATTCTGCAAAAAAGTATATGATCACGGTGTATGAACACAACAATACGGTCCATGCATACATCAAAGGAGCGCCCGACGTTCTGCTCGCGATGTCTCTGCAGTCAGAAGAGGAAAAAGAGAGACTGCAGGATGCAAACGATCATCTGACGGAGAAGGGGCTTCGGGTGCTCGCTGTTGGAAAACTCAGCGGATACAGCGGAGACGGGAGCAGAGCAGGGATCGGTCCTTTTCTTGATAAAGTGGATCTTCTCGGGATCGTGGGGATCACCGATCCGCCGAGAAGCGATGTCAGGGAGGCGGTCGGTATCTGTCAGCAGGCCGGCATCCGGGTGAAGATGATCACCGGGGATCATCCAAAAACCGCCTCGATCATCGCCCGGCAGATAGGCCTGCATAATGCGGAGTCGGCGATCACCGGAAAAGAGCTGGATCTGGCGGCCGATACGCCGGAGTTTGGCGAACTGGTGAAACAGACCGCGGTGTTTGCCCGCGTTTCGCCTGAAAATAAGATGCAGATCGTGGATGCGCTTCGCCGGGAGGGATACGTTGTGGCGATGACGGGTGACGGGGTGAACGATGCTCCGGCTCTGAAGAGTGCGGACATCGGGGTCGCGATGGGGATCCGCGGCACCGAGGTCGCCAAAGAAGCGTCGGATATGATCCTGACGGATGACCGGTTTTACACGATCGTGGACGCCGTCAGAGAGGGACGCGTCATCTTTTCGAACATCAAGAAGTATGTTTCGTTCCTTTTCTCCTGCAATATGGTCGAGATCATCACGATATTTCTGAGTGTGAGTTTCCTCAAACCCATGCCGATCCTCCCGCTGCATATTCTCTTCCTCAACCTTGTTATCGATATTGCTCCGGCTATGGCTCTGGCATATGAACCGGCGGAGGAAAACATCATGAAAGCGCCGCCCCGGGGTGCGCGAAGCGGCCTGATCAATAAGAGATTTCTTGGAAGGATCCTCATCAGCGGCGCTGTTCTGGGATTGAGTTCGTTTTTGATCTTCAACTTCTTCCTGAGTCAGAATACGCCGCTGCTTTACGCGCAAACGGCGACTTTTACGTTTATGGTTGTTGCCCAGCTTTTGCATGTTCTCAATATCCGCAAAGAAAACGGGTTTGGTCTGGCAACGCTGATACGGGAAAACAAGATCCTGGTCGGCGCCGTAGGTTTTTCTCTGTTTCTGCAGATCATAGCGATCTATGTTCCGTTTATGCAGCAGACGATCGGAACGATGCCGCTTACGGCAGAGACCTGGGTCATTATCCTCCTGGCGGCAGTTGGAACGACAAGTGTCGTGTATGCGATCAAGAAGGTGATGAGGCGGATCTATCCGTCGGAGTGAACCGGAGTTTTGGAGAAATATAATTAACTGCTCAGATCAATTATCAAGTATCGAATCAGAGGAAGGGAGAGGAGGCGTATGTTAGTAACATTTAACCCCATAGGAACGGTAAAAACCGAAGAAGGCCGGTATTATATCGAGCTGAAGGAAAAATTCTTTGAAGCGGCCCTGGGGCTGGATGAGTACAGCCATATCCAGGTGATATGGTGGTTCAATCTGTATGACAGCGAGGAGTCCAGAAACTATTTTGTGATGGACAAACCGTACACAAACGGCCCTGAGAAGGTGGGGGTGCTTGCCAGCAGATCACCGATCCGGCCAAATCCGATCGCCGTGACCGTGTCTCCGCTCCTCGTTCTTGACAAAGAGAAACACCGGCTTGAGATCGGGTATATCGACGCGGAAAACGGGACGCCTGTACTGGATATCAAACCGTATCACCCGTCCGAAGATAAAGTGAGAGATGTCGTGATGCCGGCCTGGTGCAGACACTGGCCGGACTGTATCGAAGCAAACGAAGGGTTTGACTGGAGTAAGGAGTTCAATTTCCCGACCGAGTGAATGTCCGAAAAAACCGGATATTGTCTACAATGAGTTACTCAATCGATTTAACCGGGGTATCCCTGCAAAACTATCTGGAGATACTGAAAAAACAGAACCTGCTGCCGGGCCGCAGGATCCTTCTGGATGATCTGGAGACAAACTTTCAGCGGATAGCCGATGCAGAGATTAGCAGTCTTTCGGCATTGAAGAAAGCATTGTCTTCTCCGGAGAAGCTTTCGAAGTTTGCAGAACGAACGCATATTTCAAAGGAGTATCTGATCATTCTGAAAAGAGAGATCGGCAGTCTTGAGCAGAAACCGGTCAAGATCTCTGATTTTCCGGGACTGGACGGAAAAACCGTTCAGATATTATCGGAACACGGGATCAAAACATCGAAAGATGTCTACAGCGCGTTTCGAAACGAAGTGACCGAAAGATCACTCCGGGAAAAATCAGGCATCAGTCAGGACGAGCTTGGCGAAGTGTGCAGTCTGTCCGATCTGGTAAGGATCAACGGCGTGGGAGCAGCTGCGGCTAGGACGATGTTTCAGGCAGGATATACAACGATAAAGGATATCGCCTCTGCCGATGCCGAAGAGCTCCTGGAGCAGATCTCCGCTGTCAATGAAAACGAACAGTATTACCATGCCAGACTTGGAAAAAAGGATATGCAGTTCGTGATCGATTCCGCAGCGCTTCTTTTGGATCTCGAATAGAGGGGGGATGGCGGGATCGGAGATGGTTCTGACCGGTCTGATTTTGTTCATTTTTTTCACTCGAAAACAGGCATCTCTATTCCAGAATCAGCTTTCGGTGATGATTTTTGGCAGGTTTTTTGTGATGATTTTTGATGGGAGAAAATCGAAATAGACAGGAATGGGCGTATTTTTTGTTTGGGGTGTGGTTTTTGTGTGTGGGGAGAGGGGGGGGTTGATGGAGGAATAGGGTCTGTG
>WARP01000672.1_pt1 | contig 22846 bp, 24 predicted proteins | sample 4769151 | NCBI WGS metagenome assembly WARP01 (sample SAMN08893023, study PRJNA449175) | gut metagenome | isolation source: rumen sample fed with dry roughage | host: cow | place: India: Nagpur | collected 2016
CGCAAGTTTCCTTCGAAAACTTGCTCAGCTGAGGGCGACGACAAAGTCGTCACCCCGCTTCCGCTAAGGTCGGCCGCCCCTTCGGGGCAGCCCGCAACTCAAAAAGATGTGATTATCTGGAGTGACGTGCAATATACATACATATGACGCTCGGCACGGATATTGCACAAAAACTCTCCGAAGTAGTAGACACCGACATCAGGATCATGCACGTCTGCGGCACCCATGAAGCCGCCATCGCCAAATACGGCGTCAGATCCGTCCTTCCTCCCCAGATGAAGATCGTGATGGGGCCCGGCTGCCCGGTCTGCATCACCCCCCAGGGGGAGATCGATGCCGCCTGCGAACTTGCCGAGCGGGGCTGCATCGTCTGCACCTACGGAGACCTCCTCCGGGTCCCCGGATCCAAAACCTCCCTCGAACACGTCAAAGGCGATGTCCGCATCGTCCAGGGAATAACCAAGGCAGTCGAGATCGCACGCCAGAACCCGGACAAGGAAGTCGTTTTTATCTCCGTCGGTTTCGAAACGACCGTTCCGACCGTCGCCGCGACCCTCATCACCAACCCGCCCGAGAACTTCAGCATCCTCGTCTCTCACCGGCTCGTCCCTCCCGCAATGAAATGGCTCATGGAACAAGGCGAAGCAGACCTCCACGGATTCATTCTCCCGGGCCATGTCTGCGCCGTCATGGGATACCATGAGTATGAACAGTTCAAGGTCCCGCAGGTGGTCGCCGGATTCGAACCCGAAGACATTCTCCTCAGCCTTCTGATGCTTGCCGAGCAGATCAAAAACGGCGAAGCAAAAGTCGAGAACGCCTACCCCCGTGTTGTGACCTACGAAGGAAACGTCAAAGCCCAGAACCTCATGAAAGAGGTCTTCACCCCCTCCGACGTCGAATGGCGCGGATTCCCGGTCATCCCCGAATCGGGTCTTGCCCTGAAGCCCGAGTTCGAAGCCTTCGACGCCCAGAAAAAGTTCGACCTGGTCTATGAAAAGATCACCAAAAAGGACGGCTGTATCTGTGATCGGGTCCTTCGAGGTCTCGCCGACCCCTCGGACTGCAAACTCTTCGGCAAAGCCTGCACACCGCGGGTCCCGGTCGGTCCGTGCATGGTCTCCCACGAAGGAGCATGCAGGATCTGGCATCAGTATCAGCAGAAAAGATAACAGTTCCGGGAATGAAAACCTACACCAATATCGTCTTCGATCTCGACGGGACCCTCACCGACCCGGCTCTCGGCATAACCAACTCCGTCATGTATGCGCTCGAAAAATACGGCATCCCCGTGCCGGACAGGAGCAAACTGCTGAAGTTTATCGGGCCGCCCCTCATCGAATCATTTCAGGAGTTTTACGGTCTTTCCCGCGATGAAGCGAAGATCGCCGTTGAGTATTACCGCGAATACTACCTGGCAAAAGGCATGTTTGAAAACAGCGTTTTTCCCGGAATCGAAGATCTGCTGATATCCCTCAAAGATAACGGCAAAAACCTGATGGTCGCAACAGCAAAGGTCGAGCAGTTTGCAGAGACCGTCTTGGAACACTTCGGGATCGCGAAATATTTTACCTGCATTGCCGGCAGCGATATGGCCAACACGATAACGCACAAAAGCGAGATCATCAAAGCAACGCTCAAACGCTGCGCAATAACAGATCCGGAACACACCGTCATGGTCGGCGACCGGATGCACGACATCCTCGGCGCAAAAGACGCCGGGATCGATTCGATCGGCATATTATACGGCTACGGAACGAGAGAAGAGCTGGAAAATGCCGGGGCTGACCTCATCGCCGAAAGCGTGCAGGATCTGAAAAGGATCCTGTCACCCCAGGTATAAATACTCTCACGTGTAATATAGTAAGGCGTTCAATCGAATGTATCTGCACCGATAGGGTAGTCAGGATATCCTATGGGCCTCCGGAGCCTATGACTCGGGTTCAAATCCCGACCGGTGCGTCGTTTTCTTTTTTTGTTTCAGTTTTCTAACCATCCCCTCGTTCTGCGTGCGGCATCCAAACCGGATCCGAACAGCTGAAAGATCCTCTTTTGATCCTGAAAACCCCGATACACATAAATACAAAAACCGCATATGTTTATTCACAGCGTGAACATCACACTGTGAACATCAAACTGTGCCAGGTTGGCGGAGCGGCCACGCGACTGCCTGCAGAGCAGTTCTACGCCTGTTCAAATCAGGCACCTGGCTTGCCATTTCAAAAAACCGCATGGCGTCTGTGCGGAAAAATGCAGACGCTCTATGAAAAAATGTCACAAAAAGCGATCGATGCAGTATTCACCGGCCTGTTCAATCTGACCGACATACGGGTCACCCTAAGGGAGACCTCGCCTTTGCATCATCTCACCGATGAACAGAAGGAACGAACAAAAGACACCATCGAAAACATCAGAAAACAGCTCGAGATCCTCGAGGGAGGGCTCTTATGAAATGCGCAGGGCAGATCGAAGCCCGCGCCGTGGAAGAATCCTCGATCAATCTCGATCCGATCCAGGCGGCCGGGAGACTCACGCCCGAAGCGATGAAAGCCGTCATCGCATGGGGGGACGGATACTCCGTCTGTGACAACTGTCATAAACCCTTCCGCCTGGACTATGTGACAAAACCGCCGATCGCAGACTTCCACGAAGAAGCCGCGAAATGGCTCGGGATGGACAAGGTCCAGCTCGTGCCCGGAGCACGGCGGGCGTTCCAGGAAGTCACCGGGGCACTTGTCGGGAAAGGCGAGCCGGTGATCATGACCGGGATGGGGCATTACACGGCGTATTTGTCCGTCGAAGTCGTAAACGGCGTCGTCAGAGAGATCAGGCCGACGGCCGACCACCACATCACCGCCGATGCCGCCGCCGAGTCGATCGAAAACGCCGTACGCGAATTCGGCTATGCTCCCAAACTCGTCTTTGTCGATGCGGTCGATTTTATGTACGGGAACATGCATGAAGTCGAACAAATCGCCAAAGTCGCTCACCAGTACGACATCCCCGTTCTCTACAACGGCGTGTATACCGTCGGCGTTCTTCCGGTTGACGGGAAAAAACTCGGCGTCGATTTCGTCGTCGGGTCCGGGCACAAAAGCATGGCGGCCCCCGCCCCGTCCGGCATTCTCGCGACCACCGACGAGTATGCGGACACCGTTCTTCGCACAACAAAGATCCAGGGGGATGTCACCGGCAGAAAGTTCGGCATCAAGCAGGTCGGGATCCTCGGCTGTTCCCTGATGGGCGACCCGGCAGTCGGGCTGATCGCGTCTTTCCCGCGGGTGAAAGAGCGGGTCAACCACTTCGACGAGGAACTGAAAAACCACAAGATCGTGACCGACGCTCTGCTCTCGATTGAAGGAACGAAGGTCGCGTCCGAGTATCCGCGAAAACATACCCTCACCCGGATGGACACGGCGGGGTCCTTCGACGTCATCGCCCGGACCCATAAAAAACGCGGCTTCTTCCTCTCGAGTGCCTTAAACAAGCGGGGGATCACCGGCATCATGCCGGGCGTCACCAAACAGTGGAAGTTCAACACCTACGGACTGACAACGGAACAGGCGGAGTATCTCGCCGATGCGTTCATCGGGATCGCCGAAGAAAATAGTATGGTTGTGGGGTAAACCCCCTTTTTTATTTGGTGAAGACCATCACCACATAGCCGTTATCGACCGCACCGTTCCGGCACTGTTCCGTAAAGCCGATCAACTCCATCTTTTCCGCAAATGAATCCGGTGTGTTCTTTCCGTCGGCATATACCGCCGAGATGACCGTGCTCACGTTCCGGCTCAGGAACTCCGCCTCATACTGGACAACGGCATGCTCATACCCCACAATATTCATTACAAGTGATATATTCGACAGGAACCCTGCGTCTTCAGCAAGTTTTCGCACCGTTGTTGCCTCCACATCCACAGATTTCACGATCGCACCGTTTGACTTGACGATACGGTTATTCGTGATATCCGAGGTCACGGATACCGCGACCTTCGCCGATCCGTAACCGATCGCCTTCTGGACAAACGTCACGCCGAGATCGTTCATCTGTTTGGTTTTCTCCAGCGAAGGGATCAGATAGGGGTTCGGCTCGACCGAGATCTGATTCACCGGCATCGTCAGCTTATCGTTCATATATGCTGAAAGTGCGCCGATTCCCGCTCCAAGCTCGATAAGCGGGTTTTGTATGATCAGATATTCATCCGCCGCAGCAATCATCTCCGGTTCATATCCGTTTGGGTCCAGCAGAAGTTTCCAGATAAACGACCCGTCAACATATCCCGGGTCGACAAAAATCAGATTTCCGCGGATCATGACCTCACTTGGCGTCGGATTCACCAGACCCACACACCCAGCCGTCAGCATGATACCGACGACCAAAAGAGCTGAGATCAAAACTGAAACAGTTGTTCTCCCCGGCTTATTCATGGTAAACTTTCGGAGTGCAATCTATTTCTAGATATTGTTTGCCAAAGCCGGACACCCGGGCATTTTTCCGCCGGTCATATGGTATGTTCACCATAGATGGATGTTCAGACTGCAGCAAGCCCGGGTAAATAACGTAAGTATAAACATATCCGTTACCAAATAATATATGCCGTGAGAGGAGGGTTGGATGAAAACTGAGGTTCTGAAAAGCATTAAAGAAACCGAAGCAAAAAGTAAATCCACAATCACCGCAGCTGAGAGCGCCGCCGAGCAGACGCTTGCAAACGCAAAACTCGAAGCTGACAACCTGATTGCCAAGGCAGCAACCATTGCCGAGGATTACAAAAAGCAGAGACTTTTAGATGCACGGAATGTAGCAACAGCAAAGCATGCCGCTATCGTTACCCAGGGGAAGGCAGACGCCGATAACCTGATCAACGCAGGAAGCAAAAAGCTCCCGCAGGCAGCTTCGCTATTCGTAGAGCGGTTCAAGGAGAAACTGCATGTTTCAGCCTAGACCGATGACCCATTTGTTAATTGCCGCGAGCAAAGAGCAGATGGCGTCAGTTGTGACCGAATTATATCGTCACCAGATTTTCCACATCACCGATTTTGTAGAGCAGGGGAAAGAAGGGTATGAAGGAGTAAAAATCGGCGTTCCATTTGGCAATGCCGGCGATCTCTCGAATAACCTGCTGAAAATACGCTCCATTGAAAGCGTATTTCAGACCGCCCCGTCAACGCAAAGCACAGTCCAGATGCGTCCTGCAGAAACGATTCGAGCAGCAATAGATAGCGAACTTCCGAAAATTGATGAAGAAGTGAGCAGTCTCACGGTAAAGCGATCGAATGCAGAGACCCGTATCCGGGAATGCGAACAGCGTATCAATGAACTTAAACCATTTGCCTTAGTGCCCCTTGAGCTTGATCTCTACCGGGGTTACGAGACTCTGACTGTTTTTGCAGGGAGCATCGAGCATGACCTTGAGATCTCTGTTCCGCACGAGAAAAATTTTGTTGCGGGAAAAGACGGAAACTTCATAGTCGTCTTTGCAGAGAGCAAAAATGCAGCAGATATTGAAAGGCAGCTGGCCGATGCAGGCTTCCAGAGTGTTTCCCTGCCGGTTGAATCCGGCACCGTACAGGCAGCAGTGGAAAAATACACTGTTGAACTGAACAAACAGACACAAATCCGCGAAGACTGCAACGCAAAGATCGTTGAACTCAAAGCAAAATACGCAGACTTACTCGCCGCTTGCGACGAAGTACTGTCCTGCGATGTGGAACGTGCCGAAGCACCGCTTCGATTTGCAACCACTGACGAAGCTTTCGTCATCGACGGCTGGATCCCGGCCGACGCAGTGGAAAAAGTCACCGCGGCGCTGAACCAGGCAACTGGTGAACGCGTTTATGTGGTCGTCGACTCCTCAGAGATTGAGGATACCGCGATCCCGGTGGAGTATAACAATCCATCGTTTGCAAAGCCCGCAGAATTATTTATGGACCTCTATTCCCGTCCGAAATACAAAGAACTGGACCCGACCATTATCCTTGCGATCATGTTCCCCTTACTCTTTGGATTTATCGTCGGCGATCTTGGATACGGTCTTCTTTATCTGGCACTTGCCCTTGTCCTTCGGAAGTTCTTACTCAAGATGGGCGAAATGGGTACGAAAGCCTTTATAGTCATCCTTGGAGCAGCTATTTCCACGAGCGTCTTCGGACTGCTCTATAGTGAGTTCTTTGGTATGAGTCTTCCCTGGCACTCGATCATTTTCTCCCGCCACCTTCCAATTGGTGCCGGCATGGAACATGCGATGCCCCAGGTAATCGAACTGCTGATAATATCAGCCCTTCTTGGTGTAATTTACATCAGCGTTGGCCGTTTCTTCGGAATGATCAATCACTACAGAATGGATCACCCCGGAAGCCACCGGACAAAAGCAATCCTTGCTCAGCTTGGATGGAACTTTATCCTGTGGGGCATCCTGGTACTTATTCTCAGTGTGGCTGACTTAAACGAATACAGCCAGTTCCCCATTGCACTTCCCACATTAGTCGGAATCCCGACCATTGCCGGAATTATCGGTGCAATTCTGATCATCGTTGGTTGTGTGTTCGTCGCAATAGAGAACCCACTTGACCTGATGGAAATCCCAACAAACACGCTTTCCCACATGCTGTCCTTCTGCCGTCTTGCTGCAGTCGGTCTTTCATCCGTGGCGATCGCGATGGTTGTAAATTTCATGGCATTTGACTTATTCATAAGCCCGGCCATGAGCGACCTGAATGTTGTTGGTGTACTATTGATTATCGTGGGTGTCATAATTCTCATATTAGGTCACGCACTTAACGTCGCTCTCGGTATACTTGGTGGTGCTCTGCACCCGATTCGTTTACACTATGTCGAATTCTTTACCAAATTCTACCAGGGCGGAGGAATCATATACAAGCCCTTTGGACTTAAACGAAAATTCTCTGAGGAATAAAAAATGGCAATCGAATCTATGACAGTAGAAGCAGCACAGGCATTAGCATCCGGATACACCGCAATCGGCGCAGGTCTCGCAGTAGGTCTCGCAGGTGTCGGTACCGGTATTGGTGAAATGGGTATCGGCGCAGCCGCAGTCGGCGCAACCGCAGAAGACCGCGGAATGTTCGGTCTTGCATTACTCTTCACCGTTCTTCCGGAAACCGTCGTTATCTTCGGTCTCGTTATCGCACTGCTCTTGATCTTCGTCTAAGCGGAGCAGTCTGATATGGGACTTGAGGTAGTAGTAGACGAAATCAAAGCAAAGGGTGACCGAGAAGCTGCAGGCATCAAAGCCGCAGCAGAGGCACAGGCAAAAGAGATCGTCAACGAAGCAAACCTCCGTGCAAATGAGATCCGTCTCGCAGCCGAAAAAGACGCTGAGATCCAGGCAGAACGGATCATGATCCGTGAAGTCGCCAGCGCCAATTTGGTCGTGAAACGTGATTTCTTAAACGCACAAAAGGAACTTCTTGACAAAGTCTACACCAGTGCCGCCGAGGAGATCGCTAATCTTCCGGCAGAAGTACACGCAAAAGCGGTACGAGAACTCTTAAAAGAGTCTGCCAAGCAGATCAAAGCCGGTGTCGTTTTCACGAACGCACGCGACGAAAAGTCTGCAAAAGAAGCATTAAGCAGTTTAAAAACCCTGAGCGGATTTACGTTTGGAGGAATCACCGACATCGCAGGCGGTGTCGTTGTACAAAGTGCCGATGGTCAGCTCACACTTGACTTCTCATACCAGACCTTCATGGGTGAAGTCTGGGAAGCAAGTCTGAAAGATGCATCGGAGATATTGTTCGGATGAGGTAAACAATGACTGAGGTAATGAGCGGAATTGCTCCCTATATCTATGTCTCAACCCGCATGCGGGTCCGCAAAGCGAAGCTCATCCCCCGGGAAGAATATCTTCGCATGCTGAACATGGGTCTCCCTGAGTTCACAAGACTCATTGAGGAATTGGAGTACAAACGCGAAATCGATGAACTCTCTGCATCCTTTAAAGGTGTGGATCTCATTGAAAACGCCATGTCCTGGAACCTTGCAAAGGAGTATCAGCGCGTAATCGCTCTGGCTCCCGGAGAGATGAAAGGATTTACCCGTGATTACCTGCACAAGTGGGATATCCAGAACATTCTGAGTATCCTGCGAGGTAAAGAACTCGGATTTTCCGATGGGAAGATCCGTGCAGTACTTGTTCCGGCCGGTGCACTCGATGCCCCGACACTGGACAGGCTCATTGCTGAATCTTCAAGTGAGCGCATCGTTGAACAGCTGCCGATCAAGCAGATGTCAGCGATTCTCAGTGAAGGGCTCAGCGAGGCACTCGAGACACATTCCTTTGGGAAGATCGAGAACGAGCTGTACAAGTACTATTATGCAACGCTGATCAAAGCAGCACGTGGCGGTATGAAGGGCGGACTTCCGTTCCTGAAATATGTCATGTTCGAGATCGACATCAAAAACATCACCAGTGTTTTCAGAATGCGTGCACAGGGCGGCGACAACGCGGCCCAGCAGAACATCTGGATCCCCGGCGGTTCCTTCAAGCCTGAAGAGCTCGAAAGACTCAGCAGTGTTGAAAGTACCGATGAAGTGGTCGATTCGCTGAAAAAGAAGATCAAAGTCACCGTACTCCTTGATGCATTGGAATCACTGCGGGAAAAGAAACCGATTTATTCGATCGAAAGCACTCTGATTGCAACACAGCTCAATCAGATGGATAAAGTATCGAAACGCAATCCGTTCTCAATCTCGCCGCTTCTCGTGTATCTCGAAAGAAAGAAGTATGAAGTATCCAATCTCCGTGCCATTGCCCGTGGAAAAGAAGCAGGCCTGGACGCAGAGATTCTCGAAAAGTACCTGGTGATGTAAATGGAAATCGCAGTTATAGGAAAGAAGGAGTTCGTCTTAGGGTTCCAGCTCGCTGGCATCAAAAAGACCTACTCTGCCGAAAATCCCGAAAAACTTACCGAGACCATTACAAAGGTACTTGAAGATACAAATGTCGGAATACTTGTGCTGCAAAGCACGGACCTTGACCAGATCCCGCGTCGCCTGCAGGTAATCATTGAAAATTCTGTCAAACCGACCATCGTGACGATCGGTGGGCAGGAGGCAGGTCTCTCCCTGAGGGAGCGTATAAAACGTTCGGTGGGTGTTGATTTGTGGAAGTAACTAGCAAACCAGGAATACTCAAAAGAATTGCAGGACCAGTCGTCACTGCAGTTGATCTTGATGCACATATGTATGATGTGGTCAAGGTCGGAAACGAGGAACTGATGGGAGAGGTCATCAAGATCGACGGTGCAGACACCGTTATTCAGGTCTATGAATCTACCACGGGCATCCGCCCGGGGGAACCCGTCATAAACACCGGCCTTTCGCTCGCAGTCGAGCTTGGCCCGGGTCTCTTGACCAGTATCTACGACGGTATCCAGCGTCCGCTCGAAGTGCTCATCCAGAAGATGGGTAACTTCATTGCACGCGGTGTTACCGCGCCGGGACTGGACCATGAGAAGAAATGGACCTTCAAACCGGTCGTTCATGTCGGAGACTCCGTTGTCCCCGGACAGATCGTCGGTGAAGTTCAGGAAACACGCAGTATCGTGCACAAAATCATGGTCCCGCCACTCGCAAAGGGCGGCAAGGTCACCAAGATCAATGCAGGAGACTTCACCGTTGATGAGATCGTTATCGAACTCGACTCCGGTGAATCCTTCCCGATGATGCAGAAATGGCCGGTCCGTGTCCCGCGTCCTTACGTGGAAAAACACAGCCCGAGCATCCCCCTTCTGACTGGACAGAGAATCCTTGACGGACTCTTCCCAATCGCAAAAGGCGGAACAGCAGCTATCCCCGGACCATTCGGATCCGGAAAGACCGTTACCCAGCAGCAGCTGGCAAAATGGTCCGACGCAGAAATCGTGGTCTATATCGGCTGCGGTGAACGCGGTAACGAGATGACCGAAGTTCTGACCGAGTTCCCCGAACTCCAGGACCCGAAAACCGGAAACTCTCTGATGGAGAGAACGATTCTCATCGCAAACACTTCCAACATGCCTGTGGCAGCCCGTGAAGCATCCGTATACACCGGTATCACTCTTGCAGAGTACTTCCGTGATATGGGCTACGACGTTGCATTGATGGCAGACTCCACCTCCCGGTGGGCAGAAGCAATGCGTGAGATCTGTTCACGTCTTGAAGAGATGCCCGGAGAAGAAGGATACCCGGCATACCTGTCGTCCAGACTCTCCGAGTTCTACGAGCGTGCAGGACTTGTCGAGCCGCTCGCAGGCGGATCAGGCTCTGTTTCCGTTATCGGCGCAGTTTCGCCTGCAGGCGGAGATTTCTCCGAACCGGTTACGCAGAACACGCTTCGTATCGTCAAAGTCTTCTGGGCACTTGATGCAAACCTCTCCCGCCGTCGCCACTTCCCGGCAATCAACTGGCTGCAGTCCTACTCTCTGTACATGGCTCAGCTGAATGATTACTACGACGAGAAGGTCTCACCCGACTGGAACAAACTCCGGTCCTGGTTCATGGAAGTTCTGCAGAAGGAAGCAGAACTGCAGGAGATCGTGCAGCTGGTCGGATCCGACGCACTGCCCGAAACCGAACAGATCACCATCGAAGTCGCCAGAATGATGCGGGAACTTTTCCTGCAGCAGAACGGTTTCGATCCGGTCGACACCTACTGTGATCTGCCCAAGCAGCTTGACATGTTCAAGATGATCAGAACCTATGCAGACCTTGCATATGCCGCCCAGGCAGCCGGCATCCCGCCGTCACAGATCCTTGCAGTCAAAGCAAAGAACGAAATGCCGCAGGTCAAGTTTGCCAAGGACTACAAACCGGTCCTCGACAAGATCTACGCAGGCATGGAAGCAGAATTCAAGGCACTGAGGGCATAATCATGAAAGAATATAAGACAGTCTCTAAAGTTGCCGGACCACTGCTTTTCGTCGAGAAGACAGAGCCGGTCAGCTACGAAGAGCAGGTCAGCCTTGTTCTTGCCGACGGCACGATGAAACGCGGACAGGTCCTTGATACCTCCGAAGATCTCGTCGTTGTCCAGTGTTTCGAGACCACGACCGGTCTTGGACGCGACACCGGTGTCAGGTTCCTTGGTGAAACCTTCAAGATGCCCGTCTCAAAGACCATGCTCGGACGTATCCTGTCCGGCGGTGGAAAGCCCATCGACGGCGGACCGGCGATCGTCCCCGACAAACGTCTCGACATCAACGGAGCAGCTATCAACCCGTACGCACGCGGAACGCCGAGGGATTTCATCCAGACCGGTATCTCCACCATCGACGGAACCAACACCCTTGTCCGCGGTCAGAAGCTCCCGATCTTCTCGTCAGCCGGTTTACCGCACAACGAGATCGCACTTCAGATCGCCCGTCAGGCAAAAGTGCCCGGATCATCCGACGAGTTCGCCGTAGTTTTCGCTGCAATGGGTATCACCCGTGAAGAAGCAAACTACTTCATGGCAGACTTCGAGAGAACCGGTGCACTCGAGCGTGCAGTCGTGTTCCTGAACCTCGCTGACGACCCCGCCGTCGAGCGTACGGTCACCCCGCGTCTCGCACTCACCACCGCCGAGTACCTCGCATACGAGCTTGGTTACCACGTGCTGGTTATCCTGACCGATATGACGAACTACTGTGAAGCGCTTCGTCAGATTGGCGCTGCCCGTGAAGAAGTTCCAGGCCGCCGCGGATATCCGGGTTACATGTATACCGATCTTGCATCCATCTACGAGCGTGCAGGTATCATCAAGGGCCTGAAAGGATCCGTGACCCAGATCCCGATCCTGACCATGCCCGGTGACGATATCACCCACCCGATCCCCGATCTTACCGGATACATCACGGAAGGTCAGATCGTTATTTCCCCGGAGTTACACCGTAAGGGTATCTATCCGCCGATCAACGTTCTGCCGTCCCTGTCCCGTCTGATGAACCTCGGTATCGGAAAGGGCATGACCCGTGATGACCACAAGAAGGTCTCTGATATGATGTATTCCGGTTACGCAGAAGGTGTCGATCTCCGCGGCTTAGTGGCCATTGTCGGAAAAGACGCACTCTCAGAGCGTGACCAGAAATTCTTAGAGTTCGCCGATGCATTCGAGAACAAGTTCGTTCGTCAGGGATCCGACGAGGACAGAACCATCGCTCAGACACTTGATGTTGGATGGGGTATGTTCACCCAGCTCCCGGAGAGCGAACTTGAGAAGCGTATCGACCGTGACCTCATCAAGACCTATCACCCGAACTACAGGAAGTGATTAAGTCATGGCGCTGAACGTGAAGCCTACCAGATCCGAACTGATCGCCCTGAAAAAGCGTATCAAACTCTCGGAACGTGGGTATAAGCTTCTGAAAATGAAGCGCGACGGACTTATCCTTGAATTCTTCAAGGTGTTAGCGGAAGCTAAAGATCTCAAAAATCAACTTGCGGAGAAGTACGAACGTGCACAGAAAATGATTGCGATCGCAGAAACTGTGGACGGAAGTATCGGAGTCAAATCAGCGGCGTTTTCGGCATCCGAAAACCCGGTGATCGATCTCAAAAGCAAGAACATTATGGGAGTAGTTGTACCAAAGATCGAATCCCAGAGTGTGAAGAAGTCTCTTACGAACCGCGGTTACGGTGTTCTTGGAACATCCGCCGCGATCGACGAGGCTGCTGATGCATTCGAGGAGTTAGTGGAGTGTATCATTCTCTCCGCTGAACTGGAGACGACTATGAAGCGTCTCTTAGATGAGATCGAAAGTACAAAGCGCCGTGTGAATGCCCTGGAATTCAAAGTTATTCCGGAGTTGATCGAGGCCCGCAATTTTATCAAGATGCGGCTCGATGAAATGGAACGCGAAGAGCTGTTCCGAATGAAAAGAACAAAGGGAAAGTCTGCTGCGAAAGCCGCAAAACTTGCCGCTGCACATGCAGCAGAAGTGTAATGCGAATTTCCAAAAGACCGGGAGAACCTCAGGGACTGCCGGAACGATCCGGGGTCTTCTTACCCGAATCTCTTTTTCTTTTTTATCTGTTTTGCCACAGCTGACCTGTGAATCTTTCTTACATCAGTAAACGGTTCTATATGAGTATGGCGATCAGTTCGACTGCGGATACATTGATGTTTGATCCGAAGACAGTCCGTATTTTCTAACAATAATATTCATATTATCTCCCGACCCTTTACTGTAAACAATGAATAATCTGTTCCCCGCCGACAAAGCTGATAAAATAGCCGGTATGTTTTCCTTTACGGATGAAGAAAAACGTCGTTTTGTAAACAATGCCGGAAAGGTCATTGAATATCACGGCAGGGATGATCCTGATAAAATAGTTTCAGCGATCTGCGGATATGCAGATCATATTGCAGAAAGCAGAGGAGCCGGGTATATCCCAGAGATATACGAACACACGCTTGGCGGGATCGAGATCACCCGCATCGAACCGCCGTGCGGAAGCAACACCTATATCCTGAAGACACCTGACGGATTTCTGATGATCGACAGCGGTTTTCCCTGTTATGCCGAAGATCTGAAAAAAACGGTGCTCTCGCTCTACCCGGAAATTTCTGAAAAGAAGACCGAACTTCTGATCACTCATATCGATATGGATCACATGGGAGCGATGGATCTTTTCGACTGCGTGTATCTGAATGCCACAAGCATGGAGAACTTCATGCGGGAAAAGACCGGGGTTCCAAACTACCGGGTCAAAAAACAGGATCGGGCGCCGTTTTACGACATGGTGGTGATGATGACCGGCTATAAAACGCCTTCCTTAGAAAACGTCAGGCTTATAGATTCGGTCAAACCCGATCACTCGATTCCGCTGTCTCCTATCGGCGGGCTGAACGCTGCGGGTCTTACCTTTACGGTATATGAGGGGTTTGGCGGCCATGTCGAAGGTTCGATGATCTTTCTGGAGAAAGAACGCGGTCTGATATTCACCGGAGATATTCTGATAAATCCCGACAGTTTCACGCCCGAACAGATGATTTCCAACAGATATCCGGCCATACTTGCCGGCGGAAGCGTCAACGAAGATTCAAAGAAGGCGGCGGCAGAACGTTATGCGGCATATGATCTGATGCAGGGAAAACGATGGATGGTCTGTCCGGGTCACGGAGCTGTGTTCCAGTTGTGAACAGATACCTTCAATAACCTAAAAATCAGCTTGGATCCGCCCCTTCCCGCCTATTTTGAGAATACTGGATACAATCAATTTGGGAGAGAAGATAGCTGAAAATCTGCACGCATACGTACGCGGCAGATGCGAAAAAACGCAGGAAAAAGATATTGGGCCGGATACGTTACCGGCGGGCGGGGGTCGTGTTGACCTTGCGGGTGACGTAGCCTGCGACCCGGTTGCGGATCATTTTGCTCTCAATGGTCGTGATTTCAGTAACAACTTTCTTGTTGTCGTCAAAGTTGCCGTTGAAGCTTTTTCCGTGCTGTTCGAGAAGGGCAATGCCCATTGATTTGATATAACTTGGCTTGATTCCCATGAGTATTCCTCAGATGTCTATATATGTAAGACGTTGAGATATGATAAGTATTCTGTTTGCTACCTCGTCCGGCGTGGTGCCAAGCACGTAGATCCTGCCTGGACCGCGGGCGGATTCCGGACAGGCGATCGCGAGCGGCACGCCTTTCCTGCACACGGAAGCAATACCCCAGTCCATGGTCGAAATACCCGGCGGATACTTTTCCGGCTCATACGTCTCAACGTCGCGGAGTGTTTCGATCGTGGTTTGAAGGATATCATCTTCATACCTGATACATGCAGCTGAACGAATGCTTGGATCAAAGCGCCGGATCGTGAGAAGTGTCCGGACGATCGGTTCATCAACACCAAACCCGATACTCGTTCCGCGCGCGATAGCGACCCCTTTATGATCGACGGCATTGACCGTTGTACAGGCAATTGCAAGATCGTCCCGGGGAATGATATACCGGGAGACATCGAGCAGCTTTCCGTGAGCTTTCTGGAGATCACGGAGAACGGATGACTGGGCAGCTGCAGACATTACATCAGCCCCAGTTCATCTTTTATCGCCGTGATCTCGGAAATAGCGATCTCATACATTCGTTCACGGGGTATCAGAGCGTCGCCAAGCGCGATCCTGTTTCTGTCGCATCCGGCGGCAAACGAGGGGGCCTTATATTTCTTGGTGACCGTCTTTACCGAGACATCAGAGATATTTCCCCCTTTGACATATGCGCAGGCAACGATCAACCCGGACACGCTGTCTGCGACCTGAAGACAGATTTCAACAGGTGTTGTGTAGTCAGATCCAAACAGCAGGTGGTTATGACGTTTTATCGGGAGAGCGATCTCCTCGCCGATTCCTGCGTCACGGAGGATCTCATACCCGGCGATCCCGTGTTTATCCATATCTTCGTGTATCTCCTCAAAATCGATGTCATGAAGGATGCCTATCGTTTCCCATACAACTGCGTCCTGTCCCAACTCGGCGGCCAGACCTTTCATAACCGCTGCCGTGGAGAGACAGTGACCAAGAAGGGAAGGAGAGACGACGTGCTGCTTGAGAAGCGTTAGCGCCTCGGTTTTTTCCATGCATATGTATTGGATATGAAAAGGGATAAGAGTCACGACGCACAATGTACATGTATGAAAGATTGGATACTCGATGTGATTATCGGCGTCTCGGCAATCATTTTGTTTGCCGTTCTGCTTCTCGCTTTACCGCATGTCCTTCCGGCAGCCTACGGATATGTAGCGGCATTCCTGATTTTTGTTGCATACCTCACAACAGCCGGACTGACATTAATAAAGAACTCAATCAAAAAATAATTTTTTTCTCAATAAAAACACCGAAGAAAAGCTATTCCTGCTTTTCCAGTGCTTTATAATCTGTTTTATTCATTTTCGTAAGAGGCATTTTATCCAGGATAGATACCGAGACAGGAACGCTCCAGTGATTCAGATTCGCTTTGGCAAAGGAGATGATGTCTTTTATTGCGGTCTCAGGATCCATCTTATGTTTCAGCGTCACATAGAGTTTGATCCGCGTGTCAGTCTTCCACGGAATCCCCATAGCGCATGACTGGGAGATGACAGGGCATTTTTCCATGACGGCCTCGATCATGAGCGGATAGACATTGTATCCATTGACCTTGACCAGCCGCTTATACCTGCACCGGAAATTGATGTTGTTTCCTTCCTCAATGGAGACGATGTCCCCTGTATGGAGCCAGACACGGCCGTCTGGATGCTCACGCAGAACTGCGGCCGTCTCTTCAGGATTTTTGTAGTATCCGGTCATGATCGCAGGCCCGATCATACACAGTTCTCCTTCCATCGGATTTGGCAGAACATCGGTCGTGCCGGGAGCCACAACACAGATCTCAGTTCCTTTGAACGGAACACCCACGCCGCCCTCTGATAAAGAGGTATAATGAACGTCAGTAATCACACAGGCTCCGCCGGCTTCGGTCAGACCGTAGCCCGGACGGAACTCTGCACCGCCGTGTTCTCTGCCGAGAATATCATTATACCGGTACGCGAGATCAAGGGTGACCCGGTCGCCGCCGCAGACCTGATGTTTGACGCAGGAGAGATCCTTGCCTTTGAGATACGGATACATCCGTTCATACATCGCAGGAACACCGCAGAGGAATGCCATTTTTTCTTTGACAACGAGACTGGCGCACTCTTTTGCATCGAATCTCGGACAGAGAACTACCCGCATTCCTGACGCGAGAGGCGTATGGATGCAGACGGTCAGACCAAACGCATGGAAGATCGGCAGGACGGCAAGGAACCCGTCACCGATGTGAGGGTGGCCTTGAACATAGTAAGAGATAAGCTCGGTCGCAAGATAATTTTCCGCACCATTGGAAAGCATCACACCTTTCGAGGGCCCGGTCGTTCCGCCGGTGTACATGATAACAGACGTGTCTTCGGACCGTACATCGTGCGGAGGGAGAGGAGAGGTTTTCAGGGATTCGCGACCTTCGGCAAGAAGCTCACCCCATTCACCAGCTTTGCCGGTGGTTTTTTTGGCATCACGGACCTTGTGGTTGTACACCGTCTTCATGATCCTGCCTTTGATATTCGCAGGGAAGTATGCCGGGGTTTTACAGCGGATGACCTCGACATCGAGACCGGAACAGTGTTCCTCGTTGAGTTCGAAGGTCAAAACGATCCTGGACTCGGTAAGTTCCACCGCATACCTGAGTTCATCTTTCGTCGACAACGGATGAACGAGATTGCAGATCGCGCCGATTCTGTTTATTGCATAAACTGCGATCACACTTTGAGGGATATTCGGCAGAAAAATGGTGACAAAGTCCCCTTTTTTCACACCGTGACGGAGCAGTCCTGCTGCACAGGCATGTACCTGCTCCATCAGACTTGCATAGCTTATATGATTATTATAATACTGAATCGCGGTCGCTTCTGGTCCTGCATGGGTCCCACCATAGGTGAGCATGGTATAGAGAGACCGTTTCGTCTCATCCGAATACTCCAAATTGGTGATGGAATCATTTCTGTATATGCGGGCTGACATGAACCATTACTATATGGAGGGTAGCATATTATAGCTGGCGGTCACACAAAAATATGCCCGGAAATCAGGGTGATTTTTCAACGGCATAAATGTCCCTACTGAGAGAAGAAAGGATTTTTGTGAAAGACGGACAGACCCGTTATGTAAAAAAAGGGAGTGATTATTCTCTGTCCTGCAAAGCCATATAATCGAGTTTATTCATTTTCGTCATCGGCATCTCATCAAGAATGACGACAGCTTTTGGAACACTCCAGTGATTCAGGTGTTCGTTTGCATAGGAAAGGATCTCCTTTTCTGCGTCAGCATGATCCATCTTCCGCTTAAGCGTCACATAGAGTTTGATCCGCCGGTCATCCCGCCACTTAAATCCGACGGCGCAGGCTTTTGCGACGATCGGACAGCCTTCCATCGCCGCTTCGATCAGGGGAGGATAGACATTATAGCCGTTGACCTTGACCAGACGTTTGATGCGGGATCTGAAACAGAGATTGCCCTCTTCGCCGATGGCGAATATGTCTCCTGTATGGAGCCAGAGTTTGCCGTCCGGATGGCGTTTGAGGACATCATCCGTCGCCTCCGGATTTTTATAATAGCCTTTCATCAGTGAAGGACTCAGGATGCACAGCTCCCCTTCTTCGCCTTCCGGGACTGGTTCACAGGTACCGGGTTTCACGAGGCAGATGTCCGTTCCTTCGACCGGGATCCCGACACACCCTTCCGGAAAAGCATGATACTGATTTCGCGTAAGAGAACAGGTTCCGCAGGCTTCGGTCAGACCGTAGCCCGGACGGAACTCCGCACCCCCCTTGTCCTTTCCGAGGATCTCATTATACCGGTAGGCGAGATCATGACTCACCCAGTCGCCTCCGCAGACCACGTGCTTCATAAACGAGAGGTCGTGATCTTTCAGATACGGATACATCCGCTCGTACATGGCAGGCACGCCGATCACATAGGCGACCTTCTCTTTCAGAAGAAGGCGGCTGCACTCTTTATCATTGAAACGGGGAGAGAGCATGACCCGCATACCTGATGAAAGCGGGGCCTGGATACAGACCGCAAGACCGAACGCATGAAAGAGCGGAAGGATCGCGAGGAATCCATCCCCGATATGGGCAGTGTGCGTGACGTTCTCGAGAAGAAGACGCGTCGTGACATAATTCACCGACCAGTTCGAGATCATCACGCCTTTCGCGGGTCCGGTCGTCCCGCCGGTGTACATAATGACAGCCGTGTCGTCTGCTTTCACATCAGAGGGAGGGAGCGGCTTTGTCTGGAGCCGCTTTTCTCCGGCAGCGAGAAGATCCGTCCATTCGGTGACGCGAGACGATGCCTTCGGCGATTTCCGGACCGAGTGGGTGTACACGGTCTTCATAACAAATCCTTTCGGACCCGCTGGGAAGTAGCCCGGCGTTCTGCACCGGATGATATCGACATCGAAGTTGGCCGCCAGACCTTCGTTCAGCTCAAAGGTGAGTATGAGTTTACTGTCCGTGAGTTTGACTGCGTTCTCCAGCTCCGACAGAGTCGAGAGAGGGTGGACCATATTGCATATCGCACCGATCCTATTGAGAGCGTAAACCGCAACGACGCACTGCGGGATATTCGGCAGAAAAATGGTGACAAAGTCTCCTTTTTTTACACCGTGTTCAAGAAAGCCTGCAGCACATCTGTTGACAAGATCATACAGTTCCCCGTACGTGATCCTGTTATCGAAATATTGAATGGCCACGGCCTCACGGCCTGCATGTTCCACACCATAGGTGAGCATGGAATACAAAGACTGTTTCGTCTCGTCAGAGTATTCCAGTTCCGTTTTTGCATCGTTTCTATATACAGGACGTGCCATGATATTACTCGGCCTGCTTTTTTTCGTTCGCCCGGGAAAGTTCCTGTTTCTCCAACAGACGGTAGTCGATCTTGTTGAACTTCGTCATCGGAAGATCGGCCACAAATTCCACTTTGACCGGAACACTCCAGCGGTTCATCTGTTCTTTGGCGTATTCGATCAGGAGCTTCTCTTCTTCCGCCGCATCAAAGGAGCCGAGCGGCTTTTCCGGAACAACAAACAGTTTGATCTTCCGGTCCAGCTTCCAGGGGGTCGCAACGGCGCAGACCTGTTTGATATCCGGATGATTCTGCATCGCTTCCTCGATAAGGGTCGGATACACATTATACCCGTTCACCTTCACGAGTCTCTTATGCCGGGAACGGAAACATATGTTCCCGTCCTTTCTGATAACAACAAGATCTCCCGTGTGGAGCCAGACATTTCCGTCATCGTGGAGGCGGAGAACATCCTTTGTGGCATCTTCGTTCTTGTAGTATCCTTTCATGACCGAAGGACCAAGGAAACACAGTTCGCCTTCAACACCGTCGGGAACGAGTTCGGTCGTACCGGGTTTTACGACGCAGACTTTCGTGCCGGTGACCGGGGTCCCGACGCAGCCTGTTGGAAGTTTTTCATATTCATTTGCAACAAGAGAACAGGCACCGCATGCCTCTGTCAGCCCGTATCCGGTCCTGAACAGGATATCAGCTTTGGACTTTTTCAGGAGAACATTATACTTATTTGCAAGCTCTTCGGAGACGCGGTCGCCTCCGCTGACCATGAGTTTCATCCTGGAGAGATCTCTCTGCTCAAAGTAGGGATACATGCGTTCAAAAAGCGCCGGCACTCCCGGAAGGAACAAAACATCCTCGGAAAAGATCTGCTGGGCACATCCTTTCGGATCGAATCTGGGAACAAGAACCACTTTCATACCCGAGATAAGCGGTGCATGGACCGATACGGCAAGTCCAAAAGCATGGAATATCGGAAGGATCGCAAGGAACCCGTCACCCACATCGGTTTTTCCGTCACCAATGTCGATTAAGAGCTGGATAGACATGGAGTTGACCGCATAATTCGAGAGCATGACGCCTTTTGAATCACCCGTTGTTCCGCCGGTGTACATGATCACCGCGGTATCATCCGGCTTCACGTCATCAGCCGGGAGCTGGAAACCTTCTTTGATCAGCTTCTTTCCTTCAGCAACGAGATCGTCCCAAATAGTGATCTTTGCAACGTTCTGTACCTTTGGATATTTGCGCATCACAAACCGGAATCCTTTGTCCAGAACGAATCCTTTGGGGGTCGAGGGGAAGTAGCCGGAGGTTCTGCAGCGGATGACCTCGATGTTTTTTCCGGAGAGGAACCCTTCATTCACCTCGCAGGCAAGAACCACGTTACTTTCCGTGAGTTTTATCGCATAGTCGATATCTTCCTGCGGAGACAAGGGATGGACCATATTGCATATTGCGCCTATCCGGTTGACAGCATAGATTGCGAGAACTCCCTGGGGAATGTTCGGGAGGAAAATGGTGACATAATCTCCTTTTTTTACACCGTGTTTTACCAGAGCCGCTGCGATGGCATGGACTTCATCCATGAACTGTTTGAATGAAATGTGTCTACCATAATATGCAGCTGCAGGTGAACTCTCACCCGCCCGGTTGAAGCCGTAAAGAAGTCCTTCATACAGCGAACGTTTGTTATCTTCAGAGTAGTTTAATGTCAAATAAGTATCCTCCGATCAAGCGGTAAAAAAATCTAATAGTATTATTTGCTCTGGAACATATAATAGAAACGTAAATATTTTTGGGGATTTTATCAGTTAATAGACAGAATCGTATAACCTGACTCGGAAATCACCCGAGTAAACTCTTCGTCGGAAACATTTCCGGAAAGTTCTACCGTGGCGGTTTTTGCCTTGATATCCACACGTGCGGAGACAACGCCGGGGATCCGCGAGAGAACTTTTTCAACAGTCATTTTGCAGTGTTCGCACATCATGCCGTCAATAGTAAGTACTTTTTTCCTGGTTTCCTCTTTTGAAGTAGTTGGGAGCTCTGAAGTAAAAAATCTGAGCCTGAGAGCATTTAATACGACACATACGGAAGACAGACTCATCGCAAGAGCGGCAAACCCGGGAGAAAGTTTCCAGCCGAACGGCACAAAAAAAACACCGGCAGCAAGGGGGATCCCGATCGTGTTGTAGATAAATGCCCAGAAGAGATTCTCCTTAATGTTTCGAAGCGTGGCGCGGCTCAGACGGATCGCCGAGACAATGTCCCAGGGATCACTTTTCATTAAGACGAAGTCAGCTGATTCAAGAGCGATGTCAGAACCCGCACCGATCGCGATACCAACATCGGCCCTCGCAAGAGAAGGGGAGTCATTGATCCCGTCACCCACCATGATGACATGATGACCTGCCTCCTGCAGCGTTCTGACCTGACCTTCTTTTTCTGCAGGCATCACTTCAGCGATGACGTTTTTGATCGACAGCTGCCGGGCGATAGAATCGGCAACCGTATGGGTATCTCCGGTCAAAAGCACGACATCCAGACCGAGAGCCTGCAGTCCGGCAACGGCAGCTTTGGAAGTCGGACGGATCTTGTCGGCAACAGAGATGATGCCGAGCAGTTCGTTTCCGCTCGCAAAGTAGAGCGGGGTCCCGTTGACGCTCGCCGGAGTGAGCGGGATCCCGTTCTCTTCCATGAACGCGGCGTTTCCGGCATAACAGATCTTCCCGTTAATCGAAGCAGAGACGCCTCTGCCCGGGACCGCGGAGAACTCCTGAGCTTTGACGAATGTGATCCCATTCTCCTCGGCGTAGGTGATGACCGCTTTCGAGAGAGGATGTTCTGATGCGGATTCGACCGAAGCGGCGACCGTGAGGAGATCTTCTCTGGTTCCGGAGAGCGTGATGACATCGGTGACCTCGGGTTTTCCGATAGTGACCGTCCCCGTTTTATCCAGAAGGATCGTGTCGGCACGACCAGCAGTCTCGAGAGATTCCGCAGATTTTATCAGAATACCGAGTGATGCCGCTTTCCCGGTCGCAACCATTATCGCGACAGGGGTCGCTAGTCCAAGAGCACACGGACATGAAATAACGAGGACCGATATCGCGATGGAAAGCGCAAACGTGAACGGCTCGCCGAGAAGCAGCCAGACCGCTCCCGAAAGAACGGCGATGGACATGACCAGCGGTACGAATATCCCGCTCACTTTATCGGCGAGTTTTCCGATAGGCGCCTTGGATGCATTGGCATTCTGGACGAGTTCAACGATCGCGGCGAGTGTCGTGTCCTCGCCGACCTTTTCCGCACGGAACGTGAAACTGCCGAGCGAGATCGTTCCTGCGGCGACCATATCACCCGGACTTTTTACGACGGGGATACTTTCGCCGGTCAGAGCCGACATGTCGATAGGTGCCGAACCTTCCGTTATTGTGCCGTCGACAGGGATGCCGGCACCGGGTCTGACCACGATTAAGTCGCCGACC
>WARP01000486.1_pt1 | contig 22826 bp, 20 predicted proteins | sample 4769151 | NCBI WGS metagenome assembly WARP01 (sample SAMN08893023, study PRJNA449175) | gut metagenome | isolation source: rumen sample fed with dry roughage | host: cow | place: India: Nagpur | collected 2016
CATGGTTATATGATCTTTTAATTTAGGCACAAAAAAACCGGATTTTTATCCGGTTTTTTTGTGCCTTTGAACCCAATGAAATTTTTGGACAATAGGCATTCTTAATAGAAAGAGCCGCCGCTGCTGGCACCAAGTGTGCTGATCCAGTAAACGAAGCCAGACGTGATGAGCAGGGTAATAAAGCCCATTATGCGAATGCGCAGATTGTCCGAGGCACTTTTTATGTTTTGAGACGTCTGCGACGGGATTTGGGTTGTACCTGAAACCATGGTTGCCACCAGATTCTGTTTTTTGAAAATCCGGTAATAAATAATGGCCAGTATATGCAGGGCAAATAAAATGATCATGACAGGCTCATTGCTGCGATGCAGGGAGCTCATGGTTTTGCTGAAGGCCGAATTCAAATGGGCCAGAGGACCTTCGGTAAAAATATCGTCGGTGGTGAAAAGGCCACTAAATGCCTGAAAGCCGAAAACCGCCAGCAGGGCAATGACTGACAAGGCACCAATCGGGTTATGCCCTGGCGATTGATAAGCACCTTTCAGGTATTGGGCAATAATGGCGGGCCCTTTAATGAATTGGGAGAAGCGGGCATAATACGAGCCTGTAAAACCCCAAATGATGCGGAATAAAATCAAACTGAGTACACAATAACCAAATTTTAAATGCCAATCAATCCACATAATGCCACTGTTGGCTATCCAGCCTTCAGTAGTACCTGCCGCTTTAATGGTAAAAAAGGCAGCGATGACACAGAAAGCCAGGGCCCAATGAAAAAAACGGGTGGGTAAATCCCATACATGAACGATTTGTTGATTTTTTTGATGCATATTGTTAAATATTTAAGTTTCCAAAAACAAATTGCAGTGTTAGCATGGTGGCAATAACTGCTTGATATTATATAACTTGGTTGATTTTCTTTAGCTGTTTGATATTTTACACATATTACATAAAGAAAATGTTGGCTTCATGACGATGGTAATAGTATAGCCCATGAATTTTTCCATACATTTTGCTGGTAAGCATTTGCTTCGGTTTATTGTGCCCGCTGCGGCACTGGTGTTGGCAGGGTGTTCATCAAGCCCTGTGAAAAAAGATCGCTTCCTGGAGCATGCGCCCAGAAAACAGGTCCAGCGGGTGGCCTATAACGGCAGTCCTGACGTGGCGGCCACCCAGGCAAAAACCATGCTGGTGGGACAGGTTCACATTCATGATAGAGTCAATGGCGGAGTCCGAACCGGTGCCTATCTGGATGTTGTCCTGAATCCGGTCTCAGCGGCAAGCAATCAGTGGTACCAGGAGGTGTGTCGCGCAGGCAAGGTTTTAAACGGTCAGCCAGATCAGCGGTATGTCCGTAATGCTTTTCAGGCAAAAACCAATGATTACGGGCAGTTTGTATTTACAAATGTGCCGGTTGGAGAATATTACCTGACTTCGCGCCTGTATTGGATAGACACCAAGCCCATGAGCGGGCCGGTTGAGTACGGTGGTCTGTTATCCAAAAAAATCAGTCTGGTTGCGGGTACCAATGCGTTTGATCTGAATGATACAGACAAGTGTCACGGCTATTTCCATTAATGCATGGTTTACGATAAATTAATGTTTTTTAACAAAAAAAATCAATTGAACAGAATATAATTGGAAGATAATTATTTTTTTCTGAATATTGTTTTTTTGAAAGGTCTTTTATGAAATTAGTTAAGGTATTAGGACTGACGGTTTTATCCGTTGCGTTGACCGGTTGCAGTTTGTTTGGTTCAAAAGAGGCTTCCAGTGCCAATAACACCGAGACAGCTGTTGCCAAGCCGGTTGCCACCAATACTGCCAGAGCGGTCAATAAAACAGGTAGCGGCGATATTGAAATTTATGTGGGTTCAATTACAAAATCCGCTGCCCAAAAAGGTAAAAACGGTAAGACGCTTGAACTGGACAATGTGGTTGTCAAGTCTGGCGATCAAACCTACTACACTTCCGGCGTTTTGTTAAGCAAGACCGATGTGAAGGCCGCTTTTGTCGCTAAAGCCAAAGACAAACCAGCCTTGGCCCTGCGCCTTACGCCCGCTGGTGCAACCAAGCTGAAATCTGCCATCAGCGATAAATCAAACTTGCATAAAACCGTTTTGGCCAGTATGGATAAATCGGTCTTTTCAACCATGTCGGCCTCTGAAGCCGAACTGCAGGACGGAGTGTTGCTGATCCCCATGCTGACATTGCTTAATGCCAGGGATACGGCAGACTTGATCAGGGCGCAAAAATAAACAAATGTCTTCAAATTTTAGGGTTCTTGACATTTTCGACCAATAATCCATCTTGTATTTTTAGGATGCATGTGTTGTAATTTGCGTATGACAGACGAATAATTGCTTTAACTAATAAGGAATTTACATGAAAATCTCACGCAAACTTGGTTTGGTTATTTTACCGCTTGCTGTGGCGTTGGCAGGATGTGAAACGGTTAAAAAGCCCGAAACGACAGAAGCCGCGGCACCGGTTCAGGCCGCCAGCGTAGATGTATACACTGCTTCAGATAAGGTAATTAAAGGCTTTCGTCCTTTCCAGCTTAGCGAGCAGCAAACCATTTATGTCAGTCCAACACCGGTGATTACCCGAGACAATCTCACAACCATTAACCATGTGCGTGACAATCAGGGTCGTACCTTCATCAAACTGGGTTTGAATCCGGCGGGTGTTGATGCATTATCCAAAGTCGACAAACAGTACGGATATGCAACGACTATTGGTGGTCAGCTGGCTTCCATTACCGGGGTCAAACAAGGTTCAGACTTCCTTTTCATGGTGCGTGATGACGCAACGGCAGATGCCATCATGAAAGCGGTTGTTCCCCAGCAGGCTGCAAAATAATGACTCTGTTAAATTAGCCATTTTTTCTGGCTAGAATCAGTAAAACCTTGTGTTATCAAGCACAAGGTTTTTTTTTAAGGTGCGGGTTTGATTTAGGTCAGTTTGGGTTCAACCCCACGATATGGATAGGTGTGTTAAATGACCAAGTTGCTGTTTTCCCGGTATGCAGTTTTGCTGGCTGTTTTTCTGGCCTCTGTGTTGGGTTTATATATGTTCGCCAATTATGGGGCTGGTTGGCTTATTTTATTTGTTCCTGCCTTTCTGCTAAGTCTTCTCGGGGTTTATGATTTACTGCAAACCCGTCACTCAATCAGGCGTAATTACCCGGTTATCGGAAATCTGCGTTTTTTGCTGGAGTCCATCCGGCCTGAAATCAGGCAATATTTCCTGGAAAATGACAACGATAACTTGCCATTTTCCCGTGCCCAGCGTTCTATTGTTTATCAGCGAGCCAAGCAGCAAATCGACAAAAGGCCGTTTGGAACCATTGAAAATGTGTATGCTGATGGCTATGAGTGGGTCAATCATTCGATGCAGCCTTCCCATATTGAGAATACCGATTTCAAGGTCAGGGTCGGTGGCACGCAATGCACGCAGCCTTACGATATGTCGGTATTCAATATTTCAGCCATGAGTTTCGGGGCGTTGTCCGCCAATGCGATCAGGGCGCTTAACAGTGGTGCTGCCAAAGGAGGGTTCGCCCATGATACTGGTGAGGGTGGTATTAGTACTTACCACCTGGAGCATGGTGGAGATCTGGTGTGGAATATTGGTTCGGGGTATTTTGGCTGCCGTGATGCCAAGGGTCATTTTTCTGAAGCAGAATTTGAAAAGCGGGCTAATCTGCCTAATGTAAAAATGATTGAGCTCAAATTATCACAGGGTGCCAAGCCTGGCCAGGGTGGGATATTACCGGGACCGAAGGTTACCCGGGAAATTGCCGATGCCCGTGGGGTGCCTGTGGGTGTGGATTGCAATTCACCGGCAGCGCATAGCGCTTTCAGTACCCCTGTCGAGTTAATGCATTTTATCCAGCGATTGCGTCATCTGGCCAATGGCAAGCCGGTTGGATTCAAATTGTGCATTGGGCATCCCTGGGAGTGGTTTGCAATTGCCAAAGCCATGCTGAAAACGGGTATCACCCCCGATTTTATTGTGGTTGATGGTGCGGAAGGTGGAACGGGGGCTGCGCCCGTCGAGTTTTCCGATCATATGGGGGTACCCATGAAGGAAGGTTTGCGCCTGGTGCATAATACCTTGGTGGGTATTGGTTTGCGTAACCAGATTAGAATTGGTGCGGCCGGAAAAATAATTTCGGGCTTTGATGTGCTAAGAACGTTGGCCTTGGGGGCCGATTGGTGCAACAGCGCCAGGGGCTTTATGTTTGCCATTGGTTGTATCCAGGCCCAGGCCTGTCATACGGGACGCTGTCCAACCGGTGTGGCCACACAGGACCCCATCAGGCAAAAAGCCCTGGTGGTGGACGACAAATCTGAGCGGGTTAAAAATTTTCATCACAATACTTTGCTGGCTTTAGCTGAATTGATGGAGGCGGCTGGCCTTACGCATCCGCAGCAACTACGTGCTTATCACGTGGTAAAACGAATTTCAAGTAACGAGGTTAAATTGTTATCGGCGCTTTACCCCGAGTTGGAAGAGGGTGATTTGCTGAAAGAAAAATACCGCAATAAAATTTTTGAACTAGCCTGGCCGTTGGCCCAGGCCGAGTCCTTTGCACCGCTTTATTCCGTGGCATCTGTGGTGGGGCAGGCCTATCGAGATTGATCTTGAGATAAAAAAAATTTTGAAGCAAAAAAATACCCGGGTAAATCTTCCGGGTATTTTTTGTGTAACACAGGTATTACTGCGTTATTGCGTTATTGTCTTATTGTCCTTTCTCAATGCTTTGGCATTGTTGCAGGAAGTTGTTTAAAAATTGTGTTTTGGGCACAATTTTGTCAGAAGGTGAGTTCCATAAGGTATTTGCAAACTCAATAAATGAACCGACCTGCTCATCGGGAATGCTATTGTCATTACTAATGAAGTCATTGGCTTCTTCTTGTGATTTGCCAGCGTTTTTCAGGTCATAGAGTTTGCCGATAATCGCAACACTGGCCTGACAGGTAAAGCTGCTTCCTGAGGCGACTGACGGAGCAGGCTCATCGGAAGATGTGCTTTGGTATAAATCTTCCTGTTTTTGTATGGGGGGGGGGTCGGATTGGGTGGTTTGGGCAGGAACAACTACCCCCGAGACAGGTGGGGCCAATTCGTCTTCATCGTTGAATAAAGAAGTTTCCAGCAGTTTCCAGGCAAAAAATGTAATGCCCAGCACCACGGCCAGTAATAATAAAAATTTACCAAATGCTTTCATGAGCATCCTTATTAGCTAAAATTATGTTTGTGTATTGCTGATGACAATTATCCCCACGCGCAATGAGGATTAACGACTATAACTCAAATTATAGTGAGAATCTTCTCATTTCAAGTGAAATTTTGACTAAAAATTTCGCTGGGTTTCAGATGGTTTTTTCCTGAAGCCGGATTCTGTCAAAAAAAGGGCGTAAGAAAATAGAATATTAACAATTCCGGCTATCAGAAAAATGACAGGCACAGAAAAATCCAGGCTTAGCAAAAGGCCGGTAAGAAAAGCGCTGGCAATCAGGAAAAGGGCGTTCAGGATATTGTTGGCGCCAATAATGCGTGCTGTATGCGTTTTTAATGTTGTTTTCTGAATGAAAGTATACAAAGGCACACTATACACGCCGGCACAGGCACTTAACATGAATAAATCAAACATGGTGCGCCAGTTTTCCGGACGGGTAATGAATTCAGCGGCAGAGAGCAATTTTTGCGTGTCGGGAACCGTCATCGAAAAATATAGGTCAACCGTAAACAGACTCATTCCCGCAGCGCCCAGGGGAACCAGCGATAGTGGCGAGCGCTTCAGGCCCAGTTTCTCACAGGATAGGGAGCCTGTTGCCACACCCACTGAAAAGAGCACCAGTAGTACGGCCGCCACATGTTCATTGCCTTTCAGGATGTCTTTGGCAAAGAGCGGGAAAAGAGCAAGAAAGACCGCACCGAAAAACCACATCCAGCTAATCAGCAGCATGCTTTTGAAAATCATGGGATTTTTTCGGGCGATGGACAGGTTTTTAAGGGTTTCGGTAAAAGGGTTCCAGTTTATTTTATTATCAGCCGGTTTTTTTTCCAGGGGAGGAATAAATTGTGCACTGATTCTGCCGGCCACTGCCAGCAGCAGACAGGCAAATGCAGCCCAAAGGTGACCGTAACCCGGGATGGCCACCAGGACTCCTCCGGCAATATTGCCTAATAGAATGGATACAAAGGTGCCCATACTGACCAGTGCATTGCCGCCCATCAAGGATTTGTCGTTGAGCACCTGGGGAAGATAGGCGAATTTGGCGGGCCCAAAAATGGTAGAGTGCAGACCCATCAGGAAAATGCAGACCAGCAGAATGATGACCGATTGCGTATAAAGGCCAAAGGTCGCCAATAGCATAATGCCAATCTCTGCATTCTTGACGTTGCGCATAATACGGATTTTGTCATATTGGTCTGCTAATTGTCCGCTAGTGGCAGAAAACAGCAGGAAAGGAAAAATAAACAACCCACCGATAATGACACCAGCCATGCTGGATGGGAACCATTGAGTTTGCCATTGATAGGTCAGTAAAATTGTAATGGCAAACTTGTAAAGGTTATCGTTGGCCGCGCCACAGAACTGGGTCCAGAAAAAAGGGGCAAAACAGCGTTTTTTCAAGAGAGAAAATTGGTGAGGGAGAGGTTGCTGTTTCATTGATCACCCTTTGAGTATGTTTGATTTTATTGTTAAGTTATTGAAAAAAAATGAACTATTACCATTCTGCTATGGAAGTGTAAATACTTAAATTGTAAAATACTCCGGAGTATGAATGTCAATTGCTTGCGGGGTATTATCCTGCAAATACGGGATGAAGTCATGACGCGTTTATTGTTGGGTTTTCTGCTTTCAATTTCAATGCCGGTACTGGCCATGGGCAAAGCACCTACCGAGCTTGAAAAATCAGCCGGTCAATGGGGTATTGTCACCTGTGAGGAAGTTGTTCAGACGTTGAACAGAAACCACTTGTCAGGTCAAATCAATGAAACGCAATTGACCGAAATCTTGCGAACATTGAATACCCGCCAAAAATTACCGGCTTATTTTGTGATGAAGCAGCAGGCACGTGAGCAGGGTTGGAGCCCGGGGCGTTATTTTTCAGATATTCCCGCCTTAAAAGGTAAGTCCTTGGGGGGTGACCATTTTGGTAATTATGAACGCAGATTGCCCAAAGGTAGCTGGAAAGAGGCTGATCTGGATTATTGGGGCAAAAAACGCAATGCCAAGCGTTTGGTATTCAGCGCAGATGGTCGTCAGCGTTACGTTACGGTAGATCACTACGAGACATTTCACAAGGTGCCATCATGTCAGTAAAATCTTCTTTTATCTCGGCGCGTCGCTTGAAAAAAAAAGCGGCGCGTTCCGTTCGGGTTTGTGAATTAAGTCGTATTGGCAATATCGATGAAGTTTATGATTTGCTGCAGCTTGAGTTGGCGTTGCCGCCATACTTTGGTCGTAATCTGGATGCCCTGTATGACAGTCTTAGCACCGATGTCAAAGGTCCTTTCAAAATTGTCTGGTTGGATCATGCCAGCAGTGCGGATGCCTTGGGTGAGATGAACTATGAAGGTCTGATTGATATTTTCAGGGCGGTGGCTAGTGAGCGGGATGATGTGGAGGTGGTGCTGGGGTAAGGATGGGCGGGCTCGGGCTATGCAAGATTTGGTCGCAGTCGAGTGGGTTGACACAAAATTGCCACAGTGTTGATTCAGGCAATAAAAAAGCCGCTTGAGTAAGCGGCTAATTCATTGATTTCATTATAAATTCTTTGGTGGCTCTTCCCCGATTCGAACGGGGGACCTGCGGATTATGATTCCGTCGCTCTAACCGACTGAGCTAAAGAGCCAATTACTTAAATCAATCTAAGTAAGAACGTAATTATGCATGTTCTTTTTTTAAAAAGCAACGGTTTTTTATGCTGCCCCTAAAAAACCAGCATTTATGTATTTTTGATGTCATTTTTACAACAGTGTAGCTGATACACTTGAAGATTGTTTTTTTCTTATATCTGAACAAGCATGTCTACATTTCCGCAAACCAGTCTTGACTGGACCAAAAAACTGATTGGCTTCGATACCACCAGTCGTTATTCAAATCTTGAGTTGATCGAATACATTAAGGCATATCTGACGCATTGTGGGGTAGAGAGCTTTTTGGTGTTTAATGCAGATGGCAAAAAGGCCAACCTGTTTGCCACTATTCCTGCAGCCAATCAGGAATACCTTGTCGGAGGGTTGGTGTTATCGGGGCATACCGACGTGGTTCCTGTCGATGGGCAGGACTGGAATAGTGAGCCTTTTGTGGCGCAAGAACGGGACGGGCGTTTATACGGGCGTGGTGCCTGCGACATGAAGGGGTTTATTGGGACGGTCCTGGCACTGGTGCCTGAATTTACCCAGTCCCATCTGAAAGCACCGTTGCATCTGGCTTTTTCCTTTGATGAGGAAATAGGTTGTCTGGGGGCCCCCCTTATGTTGCAGGAACTGGCGCAAAAGGGCATTAAACCGGCGGGTTGTATTGTGGGTGAGCCGACAGGCATGCGGCCGGTTGTGGCGCATAAGGGGATTAGCGCGTACAAATGTATCGTACATGGCTGTGCCGCGCATTCATCATTAACCCCAGTGGGTACAAATGCCATTGAATATGCCGCGCGTATTATCTGCATGTTCCGTGACTTAACCGATGAAATAAAACGAAAAGGGCCGTTTGATGCGTATTTTGATGTGCCCTTTACCACCGGGCAAACCAGTACCATCCAGGGCGGCAATGCCATCAATACGGTGCCTGCACATTGTGAATTCCTTTTTGAGTACCGTACATTGCCGGCACAATCACCCACTGAAATACTGGGACGGATTGAATCTTATATTAATGATGTCCTGGTGCCGCAAATGAAAAAAGAAAATCCCGATGCCGGTATCGAGCTGATTAAGCTGGCCAGTGCGCCGGGTATGGAAACGGCTGAAAAAGAAGCCATCATGCAACTGGTGCGTGGGCTGACCAAAGAAACGGAAATCGCTAAAGTGGCTTATGCAACGGAAGGCGGCCTGTTTCAGCAGGCCGGGATTCCAACGGTTATTTGTGGGCCAGGAAGCATAGAGCAGGCGCACAAGGCCAACGAATACATTGCTCTGGAGCAATTGGCTAAATGCGAGACGTTTTTAAGAAGTGTGTGTGCCAGTCAGCAAGTGGACTGAGTCATTCACACTAAATAAAACTAAAAAGTTAAAAACACAGCCGTAAGAAAAGGGCTGCGTTTTTTATCATGTGGCTTGCCGTTCAATTGGCTTGCCGCAGCGCGCGCAGGATTTTTTGTCCGGCACGGCCATCGGCTTGCAGGCCCAGTCTGGTTTGTTCGACTTTGATGGCCTCACGGGTTTTACTGCCAATCAAGCCATCCGCTTCGCCAATATCATGACCTTTTTGCAGCAGTATTTTTTGCAAGGTAATCCGTTCGCTACGTGACAGGCCCAGATCATCAGTCGGCCAGGCTTTTTTGAAGGCACCTTCACCTTTAAGGCGATCAGACAGGTGGGCAATGGCCAGGGCATAGCTTTCTGCCGCGTTATAGCTGTAGATAACGTCAAAATTCTTGAAAACCAGGAAAGCCGGGCCATTGACCCCTGCGGGTGTAAGCAGGCCCGCTTGCATGGAAGTGGGGGCTAGTTTGTTTAGCGGTTGGCCATTGACGTCGGTAAGGCCTTTGTTGATCCAGGTTTGCAGGGTCCGTTTCTTTTTGCGGCCTTCACCGGCAATGGAAAGATTATCGGGCAGTTTGACTTCAAAGCCCCAGGGCTGACCGCTGTGCCAGCCATTCTTGGCCAGGTAGTTGGCCGTAGAGGCCAGGGCATCCTCGGTATTGTCCATCAGGTCGCGGTGTCCGTCACCATCAAAATCAACGGCAAGGCGCTCAAATGTGGTGGGCATGAATTGGGTATGTCCGAAAGCACCTGCCCATGATCCAACCAGGCGCTCGGGGGTAATGTCGCCAGATTGCAGGATCCTGAGTGCAGCAAAGAATTCTTTCTGGAAAAACGCCTGTCGGCGTCCATAGCAGCTTAAGGTTCCCAAAGCCTGAACCAGTGGGTATTTGCCGAACGTTTGGCCAAAGTTGCTTTCCACTCCCCAAACGGCAACCACTGTTGCAGGGTCAACCCCGTATTTTTCCTGGATGCGGGCCAGGGTATTTTTATGAAGACGAAGATTTTGCAGGCCTTCCTGGATGCGTTGTTCATCAACAAGCGCCGCCAGGTAGTCCCAGATGGGTTGCTTGAATTCAGGCTGATAATCCAGTTTTTCCAGGATGCTCATGTCAGGGACAATGCTGTCAGTGAATTGTCTGAAAGAGGAGGCGGAAATACCGGCTTTTTGTGCTTCAGGCTGCAGTCTGTCCAGGCAGGCGGCAAAGTCGGTATTTTGTGCCTGTATGGGAAAACTGGCACAAAAAAACAGGGGAATTAAGGAAAGTAAGCCGCCAAAGCGGGAAATGGCTGGTTTTTTTGGAAAATAGCGGGCCATGAATATCTCTCTTGTTTGTCCTGAAGTCAATGGATTGTAGCAGTATGAAGCATTTGCATTAGCCAGGTGCTTTTTTTCCTGTAACTTTTGATGAATATCCTGCTAATATCAGTCTTGTGTTTTTTTCTTCGATTACAGGCGGGTTGCGGTAAAACAGGTAAAATTGCAGTTCAGAAAAAGTAATGCAAGACAAATAAAATAAACTTTTTCTAAAATTCAGTGTCATTTATCTTGTGATAAGTCACGAAGGCCAAATAGACATGGTTGTAGCGCATGAAAGGGTAAGCGTTGTTTGTGTCCAGGCATGAATTTGCTTATAAAACCGACTGTTAATATATATATAAACCAAGCAGTAAGGTATTGCCTGGTTTTACTGAAAAGAGATGATGTCGCATGAAGTTTAAAGTATTAGTAGCTGCGTTGGCATTCATTGCCACCTCCGGGTGTGTATATGCCGACTCCGAAACCGTCAGCAAGGTTGATCAAGTGGGTCAGGCCCAGGTCATCCAGCCTGTGTTGGCCCGGCAATCGGCCGAGTCAACGGCAGGCAAAACCGAATCGGTAACTTCAGGCAGCCTGAAAAAGCCACAGAAACAAGCGCTTTCCCCAGATATCGAGCATGCCAAGGCGGCCATTATTGTTTCAAACATTCTGACCCGTTTCGAATATGATAAAAAACCGTTGGACACCTTCATGTCCCACGCGGTTTTTGATGAATATCTGAAAATGCTCGATCCTTCAAAAATGTTTTTTCTGAAGTCCGATATCGAGAAATTTTCAGCTGTGAAAGATCAAATGAATGACATGCTGCTAAATGGCCGCCTGGAAATTCCGTTTGATATTTTTGAAATTTACCAGGACCGCGTTGAACAGCGTTTTGATCACGCCTTGTCCACCCTGAAAGAGGATTTTGATTTTTCCATTGACGAGTCTTTTGAGCTTGACCGAAAGAAAAGCAAATGGGTTGAGACCAATGAGGAAATCAATGATTTGTGGCGCAAGCGGGTCAAGAATGATTATTTAAGATTGAAGCTGGCAGGCAGTTCTGATCAAAAAATCAAGGATACGTTAAGGAAGCGTTATATTAATAATCGCAACCAGATTTTACGCATGAGCAGTGAAGATGTCAGTGAGATGTTCATTAATGCGTATGCCAGCAGTACCGATCCGCACACCAATTATTACAGCCCTTCTTCAGCCAAGAACTTTGATGTGCAAATAAGCCTGTCTGTCGAGGGAATTGGCGCTGTATTGCAAAAGCGTGATGAGTATGGCCAAATCCGTGAAGTGGTGCCAGGTGGGCCTGCTGACAAGTCCGGACAGATTCAGCCGGGTGATCGCATTGTGGCTGTCGGTCAGGGGGCAAAAGGTCCCATGGAGGACGTGATTGACTGGCGTCTTGATGATATCGTCAACAAGATTCGCGGCAAACGCGGCAGTACAGTCAGGATCGAAATCATTCCTGCCGAGGGTGGTATTGACGGTAAGCCGAAAGTCGTCACCCTTGTACGTCAAAAGGTAACGCTTGAGGACCAGGCTGCCAAATACAAAATACTTGAAGTTGAAAATGATGGTCAAACCAGAAAAGTGGCTGTGATTACTATCCCCAGCTTCTATGAAGACTTTGATGCCCGTGCCCGCGGGGAAGAGAACTTTAAAAGTGTGACGCGTGATGTTCGCGCCATTCTGGAGGAACTGAACAAGGCCAATGTTGATGGCGTCGTTTTGGATATGCGCAATAATGGCGGTGGTTCCCTGACTGAAGCGGCAAACCTGAGTGGATTGTTTATCGGAGGGCCGAGCCCGATTGTGCAGGTGCGCACTGCCGAAGGCTCGGTGTCCAATGTGCGCAGCATGAAAACAGACATGGTGTGGGATAAGCCTCTGGCAGTATTGGTTAACCGTATTTCCGCGTCGGCATCCGAGATTTTTGCAGGAGCCATGCAAGATTACGGACGTGGCGTGGTGCTGGGTGATCCTACCTGGGGTAAAGGGTCGGTGCAAACCATTCGTGGGTTGAACGAATTTTTGCGTCGTCCCCAGGATGAAGAACTGGGTTCCCTGAAATGGACCATCCAGAAATTTTTCCGTGTCAATGGCAGTTCAACGCAGGTCAAGGGTATTGTGCCCGATATCATCTTCCCTACGGTGTTTGATGCCAAAGAACTGGGTGAATCCAGTTATGAAAATGCCATGCCCTGGACTGAAATTGACCCCGCTTCATACAAACCTGTGGGGGATTTGAAGCCAACCATTGTCAATTTGGCCCGTTTGCACAAAGATCGTGTTAGCGAATCGGGAAGCTGGAAGTTAATGCAGGATGAATTGGACTACGCCCGCAAGCTCTCAGACCAGAAAGTCATTTCCCTGAACTATCAAACCCGTCTTGAAGAACGTGAAAACATGGAAGCCCAACGTAAGGATTTTGAGGCCAGACGCAAGGAGCTGGGAGAGTCCGATGTGGGTAGCTTCCGGCTTGATGATGGCTTGCAGGCAGGCGAGGGCAATCTTAAAGAAGAGCTGGCCAATGAGAAAAAACGCAAGGACAATATTGATATTGCGGCCAAAGAGGCGGCCAATATTGTCGCGGATATGGTCAACATGAAGTAAACCACAAGCAAGAAGCAAGCCTTCATCAATAAGGCGGCTTCTTGCAGGATGATAATAATTGAGCCATTGCATGCCAGTTCGAGCCGTTGTCGTGTTTTTGAACCTATTGTTGCTCTTTTTTCTGGGGCCTTCAATGGCATGGGCCAGCAATGGTCCTGCCGAGCCGCCCCGTCCTGCATTAACGGTTTCTGTCCAGCAGGTTGATTTTGTTGAAATGGAAAGAATCCTGTCTGCCACCGGCAATATTCGCCCATGGCAGGATGCCAGTGTAAGTGTGCAAACCACTGGTTTGCGCCTGAAAGCGGTTTTTGCCGATGTGGGTGATGTCGTCCAGGCCGGGCAACTTCTGGCTGAGTTTGATGACACCATCATCAGGACGGAAATTGACCAGACCAGGGCGGCTATCATCCAGGCTCAGGCCAGTCTTGAGCAAGCGACCCAAAATGCCAAGCGTATCCGTCGTCTCATGGGTAGTGGCGCGGTCAGTCAACAAGAGGCAGATCAAATCCTGGCGGCTGAAAAAATCAATCAGGCTCAACTGGCCTCGGCCCAGGCTGCATTGCTTGGGCAGGAGCAGCGTTTGGCTTATACCCGGTTGCTGGCACCTTATGATGGGGTTGTTTCGGCAAAGTCTGCCATCTTGGGGGCCGTTTATAGTCCCGGTCAAGAGCTTTTTCATCTGATTGTCCAGAATAAGCTGCAATGGGAAGCGTCGGTCTCGAGCCGCCATTTGAGCGAGCTTGAGACGGGGACAAAAGCGATTTTGCATGTTGGGGAGGGTGTTGTTGAAGGGACGGTCAGGCAACAGTCGCCCGCTCTGAATGAGCAAACCCGGCAGGCTATCGTGTATGTGGATCTGGTTCCCAGTCCCTTGGTTAAGGCAGGCATGTTTGTCAGGGGGGACTTTAAACTGGGTACCCGTGAAGTTATTGTATTGCCGCGTCAGGCCCTGGTGTTGCGGGATGGCTTTTATTATGTATTTGTTCTCGAGGAAAATAACAGGGTTGCATTGCGGAAAATAGGCATCGGCCAGTCTTTACCCGATGGCGTGGAAGTACTTTCCGGCTTGGTTGCAGGTGATACGATCGTGGTCAAGGGGGCACGCTTCCTTGAAGATGGTGATACGGTTCGTGTGGCTCAGGTTGCCGCTGATACAGTACCTGGAATGGCTTCCGTTACAGCTTCCGGTGCAGCCTTTGCCAGGGCCGGGCAGTAAATATCATGAACGTATCCGCCTGGTCAATCAGGAATCCTTTACCGGCCTGCATGATTTTCGTGTTGTTGACCTTGATGGGCCTGTTTTCATTCCATCAGATGAAAATCCAGAATTTTCCTGATATTGATTTGCCCACGGTTGTGGTGACCACCGTGCTTGAGGGGGCTACGCCTTCGCAGCTTGAAAATGATGTTGCCCGCAAGATGGAAGACAAGCTGGCAACCGTGCAGGGTATCAAACATATTTTCAGTACCTTGGAAGATGGCGTGGCGACTGTCACGGCCCAGTTCAATCTTGAAAAACCCACCCAGGAAGCGGTTGATGATGTGCGTAGTGCCATTTCTGCGATCAGGAACGATTTGCCGGCCGATATTCGTGAACCTGTGGTTACAAAACTGGAGATGGCAGCCCAACCCATATTGGCTTTTACAGTTCACTCCAGCCGGATGGATCAGACTGATCTGTCCTGGTTTGTGGACAATGAAGTCGCTAAAGCGTTGCTGGCGGTGCCTGGTGTTGGCGCAGTCAATCGGGTGGGGGGCGTCGAACGTCAGGTCAAAATAGAGCTTGATCCGGTTCTGATGCAAGGCCTGGATGCCACGGCAGCGGAAATCTCCAGAAAGCTCAGGGATATTCAAAAGGAATTGTCAGGTGGAAAAACCGAACTGGGCAAGCAGAATCAGCCCATTCGAACCCTGGGGGCGGTCAAAACCGCCGCTGAGCTTGGTAATATTCAAATTCCCTTGAATAATGGACAGGTCATTACCTTGTCTGATGTTGCCACCATTACCGATACTTATGCCGATCCGGAAACGATCGCTTTCATGGATGGCAGGCCGGTGATCGCCTTTGAGGTGTCACGCAGTCGGGGAGCGGGTGAAATCGAGGTGGGCCAGGGGGTTGTTGAAGCGTTGACAACGCTGCAGGGCAAATATGCCGATATTGAATTTGAAAAGGCTTTTGACATGGTTGCACCCGTGCAGGGTGAATACAATGGCTCCATGCATATGCTGTATGAGGGCGCTTTGCTGGCTGTGGTGGCCGTTTGGCTATTCCTTAGAAATGTTCGGGCAACCCTGATTTCAGCCGTTGCCTTGCCCATGTCAATCATTCCTGCTTTTATCGGGATGTATTTCCTGGGCTTTACCGTTAATGTGGTCACACTGTTGGCGCTTTCTCTGGTGGTGGGTATTCTGGTAGATGATGCGATTGTGGAAGTGGAAAATATCGTGCGTCACCTGAGAATGGGCAAGACGCCTTATCAGGCAGCGATGGAGGCGGCTGATGAAATTGGGTTGGCCGTGGTGGCGACCACTTTTTCATTGATTGCGGTTTTCTTGCCAACGGCATTCATGAGTGGTATTGCAGGCAAGTTTTTCAAGCAATTTGGCTGGACGGCCTCTTTGGCCGTTTTTGCTTCCCTGGTGGTCGCACGCATGCTGACACCCATGATGTGCGCCTATATTCTGAAACCGGCTGTCCGGGAGGACAAGGATGCGGCCTGGATGCGGGGATATCTGTCTCTGGTTAAAAAGTGCCTGCATCATCGCTGGATAACCGTGATTTTGTCGGGTTTGTTTTTTATTGGCTCAATCATGATTGTGCCTTTGTTGCCCACCGGTTTCATGCCGGCTGATGATACTTCCCAGACTCAGGTTTATCTTGAGTTGCCACCTGGCTCCCAAATTGAAGAAACCACAGAGGCAGCCAATCACGCTCTTACCCTGTTGGCCGGCAATCCGTATATAGAAGGCATTTATACCAGCATAGGTGGTGGGGCGGCCGGGGGTGACATGTTTGCCATCGGGACCACGCAGGATGTGCGTAAAGCGACTTTAACCATCCTGTTGAAAAATCGGGGTGACAGACCTGTAAAACAGGTCCTGGAAAATGAATTCCGGGATCTGTTGCTGCAAATACCCGGGGTCAGGGTGAAGGTTGGTCTGGGCGGTTCTGGAGAAAAATATGTGCTGGTCTTGTCTGGAGATAATGCCGATGTGTTGCAGGAGGCGGCTTTGAATGTGGGTCGTGAGTTGCGAACGATTGGCGGATTGGGAAATATTTCATCCACCGCCAGTCTGGTACGCCCCGAAATTGAAATTTATCCCAAATATGATTTGGCGGCCGAATATGGAGTAAGCAGCGTGGCTATTGCCGATACCCTGAGGGTGGCGACCAGTGGGGATTATGAGGTGGCGCTGTCCAAGTTGAATGTTGACCAGCGTCAGGTGCCTATTGTGGTAAGCCTGCAAAAGTGGGTGCTTGAAGATATCGATTTTCTTAATGAGCTGAAAGTGCCTGGCTCACAGGGATCGGTGCCCTTGAGTACGATTGCGGATATTCGTCTGGGGGCCGGCCCTGTTGTGGTCAATCGTTATGATCGGGCCAGAAATATTAATTTTGAAATTGAGCTTTCCGGCCAGGCCTTGGGTGATGTCATTAAAAAAGTCATGCAGTTGCCTTCCATCCAGCAACTGCCGGCAGGTATTTCCATTGTCAGCATTGGTGATGCGGAAATTATGGGGGAGTTGTTCGAGAGTTTTTCTTTGGCAATCGCAGTGGGGATTATTTGCATTTATATTGTGCTGGTGCTGCTTTTCAAGCAATTCTTGCATCCTTTCACCATTCTGGCTGCCTTGCCCTTATCGCTGGGGGGCGCTTTCCTGGGCTTGTTGCTGGCAGACAAGAGTTTTTCCATGCCGTCCTTGATTGGTCTTATCATGCTGATGGGTATCGCCACTAAAAACTCAATTCTACTGGTTGAATATGCGATTTTGGCGGAACGCGAAAAGCATATTTCGCGTTATGAAGCATTGCTGGATGCCTGTCATAAAAGGGCGCGTCCCATTTTAATGACAACCCTGGCCATGGGGGCTGGCATGGTGCCGCTGGCTTTTGGGCTTAGTGAGGCCGATCCGGGTTTTCGTTCACCGATGGCGATTGCCGTAATAGGTGGTTTAATTACATCGACCTTTTTAAGTTTGTTGGTTATTCCCGTGGTCTTTACCATTGTTGATGACATCAGTCTTTTCTTGCAGCGTCATTTCGGTGGTGTGTTTAACAAGCCGGAGTAATGTAATTATTATGAAAATTCTATTACTGGGGAAAAATGGCCAGCTTGGCTGGGAATTGCAACGGGCATTGCAGCCTTTGGGGCAGATCTTTGCCCTGTCCCGTCATAATGAATATGGTCTGTGTGGTGATTTGTCAGACCTTCATGGACTGGCAAATACCATTGAATATTTAAAGCCGGATGTTGTGGTTAATGCAGCCGCTTATACGGCCGTTGACAAGGCTGAGTCAGATCGTGAGCAGGCACTTTTGATCAATGCCAGAGCCCCGGTGACTATTGCCGGGGCCTTGAAGGCCCATCAGGGCTTATTGGTGCATTATTCTAGTGACTATGTTTTTGATGGCACCGGAGAGCAGGCCCGGTCAGAGTTGGCGCAGGGCAATCCTGTCAACTATTATGGTTATACCAAACTGGAAGGCGAACGTGAAATTATGCGTTCAGGGTGTGGGCATTTGATTTTTCGTACCAGCTGGGTATATGGTACGCATGGCGGAAATTTTGCCAAAACAATGATTAAACTGGCCAGGGAAAAAGAGAAGTTGGCCATTGTGAGTGATCAGATTGGCGTGCCAACCGGTGCGGACTTGATTGCGGATGTCACGGCACATGCCATACGGTTTTATTTCAATGAGCATCCGGGTCCAAACCGTAACGCTTTGAATGGCATATACCATTTGGTGCCCGATGGGGAAACCTCATGGCAGGCCTATGCCAACCTGATCTTTGAACAGTTACGTGCCAAAGGGGTCTCATTGGCACTTCAGGAGGTTGTGCCGGTTACGACAGCCCAATACCCCACGCCGGCCAGGCGTCCCCTGAATTCAAGATTGAGCAATGGCAAAATAAAACAAGTGTTCAATTTGCATATGCCTGGCTGGCGGCCTGGTGTTTGCCGTTTGGTTGATGAATTGTTGTTTTAATCGGCGTTGGGCTTGGTAACCAGCGCCAGGTCATAGAAAATATGGCTGGCATTTATAAATTTATACAGGCAATGACCAAGGTCTACGTACCCGTCTTCGTTGAAGCGTTGCTCCATGAATGCCCTCATTTTTTTCAGGCTTTCCAGCAGTGAGGGGATCTGGCCAGGTTCAAAACTCCATATGTCAGTATTGAACTGCAGGCATATATTCCCGGTTTGCCCTGACAGGTAGGGTGAGGGATAGGAGTTGGGCAAAATGAATTTGTTTTTGGCTTCAGGTTTGTTGGCAGAAAGTGCATGCACCGCAGGGTCAAAAACCTGGCCTGGTCTGATGAAAAACAAACGTTTTACCTTGCTGAAAATTTGGTGCTGTTGTGCTACTTCCAGAAACCAGATCAAGCAGGTTAGTTCGGTAAGGTTGAAAGATTTTATGCGCTCAGCGTATTGTTCGATTGTTTTCTGGATAATTTCGTTGTTGTTGTATTCCATCAAAAAGTCGATCTGTTTTAATAAGTCGATTTTTTTCGTGTCATCCAGGGCGATAGCGCCATGTTCAATGACCGATATCAATGAACCTTTGGCTGATTCGTTAATGCTGCGGACAGTAGCCAGAAGCTGTTCATAGGCGCTTTCAGCTGAATGCTCGGAGGGGGTGGTTGGTTCCATCGTATTGTCAATGGATGTGTTGGCACGGTCATTGATCGCACTGGGAATAATAAAAGCAAAGGTCATGATGTTGCTAACGAGCCGGAAATTATTGTAAAACACTCCATTCTACACGCTTGTGCGGCATGATGAGTTGGTTTTATTGTTTTAGGGTACGCAAGCGGTGTGCTAAGAGTAGCGATACAATAGGACTTTATCAATTAAGCGGGTTAAAGAGATTATGTTAACAATTCAGCCTTCAGAAGAAACGGTTATACTGGAAAAGACAAAAAAATGGGTCGAAAAAGCCGTGATTGGCCTGAACCTGTGTCCTTTTGCCAAAAGTGTTTACGTAAAGAATCAGGTACGCATTGTTGTAACGGGTGCTGAAACGGTGAAAGAGCTGCAGCAGATCTTGGTCAAAGAGTGTGAAAACCTGATCGAAACCGATCCTGAAGTCCTGGATACCTGTTTGTTGGTGGTGCCGTATGTGTTTGAGGACTTTTATGGTTTTAATGATTTTCTGGATATTGCCGAGCTGACTCTTGAAGAGTTGGAACTGGTGGGAGAGTTGCAAATAGCAAGTTTTCATCCCGAGTATCAGTTTGCCGATACCGAAGTCGATGATATCGGTAATTATACCAACCGCTCACCCTATCCCATCTTGCATCTGATCAGAGAGTCAAGTCTGGACAAGGCGACACGGCAATATCCTGATGCCAGTGTCATTTTTGACAGTAACATAGAAAAAGTCACGCAATTGGGCGTTCAGGGCTGGAAAAAACTGCTGGAAGACTAAAAAAGTTTGTAATGCATTGAAATAAAAGTGCTTCTTTGAGTGTGGATTTATTTTGTTTTTGTGTTATTATTCTACTCAAGCTGTATATCTGGTTAACTGAAGGTTTTCTGGACGCGGGTTCGAGTCCCGCCGTCTCCACCAACAGGATATTTGCAACATAGTATCTTGTTGATGGGGACGCCAAGGTTTCGACAGGGAAAGATAGGAAGACTGGCAGCCGGTAGGCGATGACCGTAAATCAAGCAAAACTCTTAAATGCAAATGACGAAAGTTACGCATTAGCCGCCTAATTTAGGCCGCTAGGAGCCTGATCCACTTGGCAACAGAACGGATTGGAAGGGAGCTTCGGCTCCCTTTTCCATTTTCAGGATGCGATTTTTTTCTTTTGGCTGAAGGCTCATGAAGGGTGGTTTTTTTGGTCAAGCTTATGAAATATTGGGGGAGGTAACCCCCGGTATATGGGATCTATCTTAATTCGTACAAATACAGTTCAATGCGGCGGTTTACGGCTCTGCCGTAGGTGGTGTCATTGCTCATGAGTGGGTCGATGGAACCTCTGCCTTCGATGTCAATCCGGACGCTTTTCACCCCTTTTTTAATTAAGTAATGGGCAACCGCAGAGGCTCTTTGTACGGACAGGGCCTGGTTGTTAATTTCGTCTCCTTGAGAGTCGGTATGTCCAACGACCTTAATGCGCAGGTTCTGGGTTTGTTTAAGTTCTGTAACAATTTTATCCAGAATAGGGAACATTTTTCGGTTGATGTTGGTTTTTCCAGAGCGAAATGAGTTGTTGGCCGGCAAAATAATTCTAAGGCTGCCATCGTGCACGCGGTTTACTTCAACACCTAATGACTCTTTGTCCGAGTCTTTAATGGATTTGGTGATTGTGTCCCAGTTGCTGGGTGATAGTGCCATACGCCCGAAAAAGATGGAAGTGGGCTTTCCATCGGGATCCACATTCAGGCTGCCGGGGCCAGGATTCAGGACGCAGCCGGAAAGCAGTGTGGAAGACGCCAGTAATAATCGTAAGGATGTCAAATGCCGGGAATTAATCATTTCCAACCTCATTTTTTTGAATCAGGTGAGTAATGGCATCCCACAGCTCATTGACTTTGTCTACTATCATATCGGCCTGCCAGTCATGTATCTTGTCTGTATTGTTACAGTATCCATAGGAAACGGCAATGGTGGCCATATTGGCCGCTTTTCCAGCGATGATGTCCCGTTCATCGTCACCGACATAAATGCAGTGTTCGGGCAGGCTGTTGGCCAGCTGGGCAGCGTGGAGTAAAGGTGCGGGATGTGGTTTGGCGTAAGGCGTGGTGTCTCCGCATACATTGGCAACGCTGCGGGTAGTTAGCTGGAAATGGTCGAACAGGGGAAAAGATAGATCCTTCGCCTTATTGGTGACAATACCCCAACCTATATTGTTTTGTTCTATCTTGTCCAGCAATTCGGTAATGCCGGTAAAGAGCCGACTGTTGGTCGTCATGCAGTTTTTATAGTCTTGTAAAAATTGCTGGCGAACCATTTCGTATTCCGTGTGTCCGGGTTGCAGGTTCAGAGCTGCCCCAAGCAGCCCTCTGGCGCCTTGTGAGGCATAAGGTCTTAAGGCTGCATATTCCAGTGCGGGCAATCCTTTGCGAATGCGTTGTAAATTAGCTGCATGCGCAAGGTCTGGGGCGCTATCAACCAGCGTGCCATCAAAATCAAAGAAAACTATTCTTCGCATTTACGAGTCGCTATCAAATAATTGACCGAAGTATCGTTACTGAGTTTATATTTCGCAGTTAAAGGATTGTATTCAAGTCCTTTCATGCTGATTAAATCAAGTTTTGCACAGCGTGCACAGGAAACCAGTTCGCTGGGTTTGATGAAACTGCCATAGTTATGTGTTCCTTTGGGAAGCAGGTTCATAATATACTCGGCTCCTATGATGGCATACATGAAAGATTTCATGTTTCGGTTGAGTGTGGAGAAAAACACCCAACCACCGGGTTTAACCAATTTTGCACAGGCATTGACGATGGAGGCAGGATCGGGAACATGCTCAAGCATTTCCATGCAGGTGACCACATCGTATTGTGCCGTGCGTTCCTGGGCGATTTGTTCAACTGCCACTTTAAGGTATTCTACTTTTATCCCGGATTCCAGTCCGTGCAACTTTGCAACAGTCAGTGACTTTTGGGCAAGGTCTATACCGGTAACTTTGGCACCGGCTGCTGCCATGCTTTCGGAAAGAATGCCACCGCCACAGCCTACATCGATAATTGTTTTGTCAGTCAGGGAGCCAGCCAGTGACTGAATCCATTCGAGCCTGAGTGGATTAATGGCGTGTAAGGGTTTGAATTCACTGGTAGGATCCCACCATTTGGATGCCAGGGCGCTGAATTTTTCCAGTTCAGCCGGGTCTGCGTTGATGGGATCGGAAGTGATGGTGGGAGTATTCATAGGGCCTTATTCTTGAAACCTGAAAATAATCGGGGTGTAAACAGTAAGGATTCAAGTTTATCATAGGCCAGGAAAGACTGTCCTGAAGGCGGATAGTAAAAAGCCCCCAATAGGGGGCTTTTTACTGTAGGAAAAAATAAATTTCCTGCGCTTAGTTGCGTGGAGTACCGATGATTTCGATTTCTACGCGACGGTTTTTAGCACGACCTTCGCGAGTTGCGTTGGAAGCGATTGGGTCGTTTTCACCGCGGCCGGAAGCGATAATCTGGTCGGCAGGAATGCCTTGAGAGATCAGGTAGTTTTTAACAGTGGCTGCACGGCGCTCTGACAGACCTTGGTTGTATTGTGCAGTACCGATAGAGTCGGTATAACCAACAGCAATAACTGATTCAAGGTTAAGTTGTTTTGCCTGTTGGGCAACCTGGTCCAGAATGTTACGGCCTTCAGGTTTCAGGGTTGATTTGTCAAAATCAAAGAATGTGTCAGCGTTGAGCGTTACTTTCTGGGCAACGATGTCGCGTGCTTGTGGTGCACCGCAGCCTTGAGCTGCTGTTGCAGGTGTCCAGAAGT
>WARP01002851.1_pt1 | contig 22770 bp, 17 predicted proteins | sample 4769151 | NCBI WGS metagenome assembly WARP01 (sample SAMN08893023, study PRJNA449175) | gut metagenome | isolation source: rumen sample fed with dry roughage | host: cow | place: India: Nagpur | collected 2016
AACTCCATAGTCAGAGATAATCCCAGTGATATTTCGGTATTTAATCTCCACGCCTTTTTCTAACTCAGAAACAAATACTATTGGTATCTTACTAATTACTGAATCAGTATAATTTAAAAATATACTTGTAGCACTATAGTCAAAGACTAAGATAACATCTATATCTTCTTTATTATTTATAAAGAATTTCTTTAGGATATTTAATCTATCTTCATACTTTGGATATGTTTCTTCGTCTAAATACAGATTAATTAGATTAACATTATAATTTTCTTGCTCAAATGTTTTTATTAAAGCCTTTTCTGTTTTTTGCGACCAATAAGTGTCCTCTCCAAATGAACTAACATAAAGTATATTTTTTTGATTATTATTGCTTAAACAAATAAAAGGGATAATTACAAATAGTATTATCAAAAAATACCTTAGCTTAATGGAAAGCAATATTAATTTCTGCATAAACAATATTATTAGGTTCTATTTAGAAGTTCTTTTAATTCATCTTCTGGAAGATATGGGAAAGGATTATATATGGGTTGGTCAAATTCTAATTTCGGACTAACAGTACTGAGGTTTTCAATTCTAAACTCAATTACACCATTACGGCTTGAAAACACTTGGTCAAGATAAGCTCTATTATTCAAATCCTTTTCTTCAATTAAGAAATACCTAAGCCCATGAGATAATGCAACCGCTCTTGCATCGCATGCTCTATATCCTCCTTGTATAGTAGTGCCAGCCATATTAGAATTAAAGTAAAGAGTTTGAAATTGAGTAATCATGCCTAAGGAAGAATTATTCAAAAGAATTACAAGCACATTTAAATCGTATTGAGAAATCATATAAAGACTCTGTTCACTAATCATAAAGCCTCCATCCCCTACAATTGCCATTATTCTTTTCTTAGGATTAGCAAAACCATGTCCAATAGCACAAGGAATTGAATAGCCCATAGGAGCAAGTCCACCACTTGTAATAAAGGTTTGATTTCCTTTAATCTTTAAGGTTTGTGCTGCCCACATTTGGTTTTGCCCTATATCTACAGTAAACACATCATCATTCTTAGAATAATGATTTAAGGTTTGAATAGATAGATATGGCATCTTATTTTCAACAAAACGCTGAATTTCTTTTTCCTGGTTATAGTTCTCTTTTAAATATACTATAAAATCCAACCAAGAATTATCACAAGAATAAGACTCAAACTCTTGGTCTATGATATTTAAGAAATCAGACGAATAAGCATTAACTAAAATTCTATTCTTTAGCTTATGACTTTCAAGCTCATTAATATCAATATCAACATGAATAATTGTTTTATCTTCAAAACAAGAGAAATTAGCACCTGTTTGCCTTGTGTCTAAACGAGAACCAATACAGATAATTAAATCACTTTTTGCAATAGCAATATTAGCACAACGATTACCATAAGAGCCTATCATTCCAAGGTAATAATGATAATCCTCATCTACTAAGCCCTTCCCTAAAAGTGAATTAACAACAGGAATTTGAAATTTATCTAAGAATTTTATTACTTCTTTCTTCTTATCATATCGTATTCCTCCTCCAACTAAAAGAATTGGTCTTTTGCTATTTTTAATTTTCTCAACAACAAGACTCTTATCCCATTCTTTTAGTTTGTCAATAGATTTTGAATACGAAAGCATGGATTCTGGTTCTATTTCCATCTTTTGAATATTCATTGGAATATCTAATATCACAGGTCCCATTCTTGGAGACTTAGCAATATGAATTGCTTTTTCCAATTCATAACGAAGCAATGAAACATCATCAACCAAGTTAGCATATTTTGTAATAGGCTTACATAAACTAACTACATCCATTTCCTGAAAACCCCTTTGACGAATAGGTAAATCGTATTTATATTCGTGAGTATTTACTTGACCAGAAATAAATAGGGTTGGAATTGAATCAAAATAAGCATCAGCTATTCCAGTTATCATATTTGTTACTCCAGGACCAGATGTAGATATTGCTACTCCAAAATTCTTTGTCTCTATTGAATAACCCTCAGCTGCGATTGCTGCAGTCTGTTCGTGATAGGTTTGGATATAATCAATACCTTCTGCATTATCCAAGGAATCTACAATATGGGTAATCATACCTCCGATATAGCCAAAGACATATTTGATTCCTTGGCTTTTTAAATACTCAACAATATAATCCGATGCTTTCAAAACTAATTGGTTTCAGTAATTAAAACAATTTATCTTCTAATATTAATATTTATCTCAGGCTTAGAGGAACTCCTTTCCAACATATCAGTAATAGGAGTTCCATTAACCTTAATAAAATTCTCAACAGCTACTTCATCCAAAGCTCCATCCTTAATAAGTCTATGTACAATCCTTGCAATATCCTTTTCTTTTGTAAGCAATAATGAAGGATTCCTCATCTCGCAAACCTGCTCAAATCCTGTGAAGGAAAATCTAAGATAAGGGATCTTAGCAGGCATTTCTCCTCTTTTATGATTTGAGTAAGGGTCGTCTATAACATCAGCTATAACATTTATCAAGGGCTGAGAATCCAACGATGATATATAAAACTCACAATTTGGAGAAAAAGCCTTGCAACCTTCTTTCTCAATCTTCGCAATAGACTTACCATTCAAGACTATTTCCCCATCCTTAACAATTGGTTTTTGAGCAAAAAGACTAATGGACAAAACCATTGTAAATAAAAACAAAATTGAAGTTCTCATATTTATACTCAGTTTATTATGGTTTAATTTGGACTTATTTTTTTAATTAATCAAGCTTAGATTTTACATCCTCTTGAATCTTTACTAAATCCTCATAAGTAGGGATGAAATTCACATTATATTTTCCAACAACTTCAATATTGCTTTCTTGCATATAACGTTCAAGATGTTTCATATTAGTAGGAGCCCATCCATAACTTCCAAACAAAAATGCTTTTCTTCCCTTAGGAGCCAAACCTTGTAAGTAAGTTAAGAAGGATGCAACTGTTGGGAGAATACCCTTATTTAAAGTAGGAGAACCAATACATAAATACTCTGCCTCAATCACCTCTGTAATTACATCCGAGATATGATTTAGTTTTAAATCTAATATTCTGTATTTATAGCCCTTTTCTTCAAATGCGTTGGAAATATATTCAGCCATTTTCTCGGTTGAGCCCCACATTGAATCATAAATAATAACTACCTTTTTCTCAGTCTTATTCGAAGCCCATTTCTCATAAAGGTCTAAAATCAAAGGAATATTCTTTCTCCAACTTAGACCATGGCTTGTGCAAATCATTTCAATATCCAAACTCCTAACCACATCTAATATTCCAAGAACTTGATTAGAATATGGTAAAACAATATTTGCATAGTATTTCTTTGCTTCCTCAACAGTTATCTCTAAAGAATATTCATCCTCAAATCTTTCTGATGAAGAAATATGTTGACCAAAGGCATCATTTGAATATAGAATTTTATCTTCAGGACAATAGGTTACCATATTATCTGGCCAATGAACCATAGGAGTCATTACAAAATTAAGATTTCTCTTACCAATATTTATTACATCTCCACTCTTAACTACCTTAAAATTCCAATCCTTACGGTAATGTAATCTATGTTCTTTTTCTCCGGCAGCGGATGTAATCACAGTTGCATTTGGAATTATTTCCATCAGTGCTGGCAAAGCTCCTGAATGGTCCATCTCAACGTGATTAGAAACAACATAATCAATCTTTCTTGGATCAATTACATCAGAAATTCTTTCAATTAACTCTTCAGTCAAATAACCCTTAACAGTATCAATTAGAGTTACCTTCTCATCAATTATTAAATAAGCATTATAGGTTGAACCCCTTTGAGTTAGATAGCCGTGAAAATTTCTTAACGACCAATCAATACCACCTACCCAATAAACATCTTTTTTAATTTCTATAGCTTTCATTTTTTATTTTATTATTTATTTAATCGTTTATGTCTTTATCTTCTTTGTATTAAATTTCTAACCGCATTATCATACTCCTCAAACAATTTCTTCTCTCCTTTTTTCTTATAATGCTCCGCCATTATAGAGTAGAACTTTATATAGGCATTTCTCTCATCCAATCCACTTGCTTGGTAAATCATAAGCAATTGTTGCATTGATTGATTATCTAATCTATCAATTGCTATCAATCCATTAAGATAAGCCTCAGCTCCATATAAATCCTGCATATTTAGTTTAATATTTGCACCCAATGAATAAGCAGATTGGAATTTTGGATTAATCTTAATTACCTTATCACATAAATTAAGCGACTCTTGATTTTGACCTAATAAGAATAACCCATAAGCCTTAAAATAGTTCGCCGATTCGGAGTTTGGATTAATCTTTAATAATTCATCCATTAGCACTACAACACTATCAGCCCTATTTGTTCTAAGATAAATCTCTGCAAGATTATTGATTGCAGATTCATTAGCGTTATCTAATTTAATTGCTTTTTGAAGATATGGGATAGCCAATAGGATTGAATCCTTATTCTTTAATTCAGAGCCAATAAAATCTGATTTATCTTCTCTTTTCAAAACTACACAAATAGGTTTCCCATCTACCTTAACCTCATAAACAGTATTCTTAGGCGGGAAGGTATTATTTTTCAACTGTTCTGGAGCAATCCCAGTATTACAAACTATTGCATAATCCCAATCATAATTGCCTCTTTCGTAATAACGCAAAAATGCAAAATCAAAATCTGCAGTATCTTTTCTAAAATAATATTGAACAGGAGGAATATGCCAGCAACCTATCTTTATCTTTTCTCCTTTTTTCTTTCCATCCTTTTCAGCATTTTCAATTATCCATTCTGAAGCTTCTCTTAAAGAATGGAAATAATAGTCCAACTCATAATTACTATAAGCCTTTTTCATTCCTCCACTCAATTCATTAAAATATACATATTCATAAGGATGGTTTCTAATTGAATGAGCAACTGGATTAATACTAATTAGCGAAAAAGCTAATATCAAAACGTATCGAATATATTTTTTATTTATGCTTTTAATTAGTTGATATATTCCTAATCCAGAAAAAGCTGCAAGAGAAGGATAAACAAAAATAGCATGACGCCATCCCCCATATACATTACTTCCATTTACAACTATCCAAAACACCGGGAATATAAAAGTGAATAATAATATAAAGTTGTAAAACCAGAGCTTCTTGTATTTAAACATCATCACAATACCTAAAACAAAACCCACAATAACTATTGTTGGAATAGTCATAAATATAAATTTAGGAGTGTAATACCAAGGCAGGTAATCGCTCCATTGTGTAGTTCCTTCAAATATCTGTCTAAGAGTAATAGCAAACTTAGTCATATTTCCAAGAGTTTCCTTAGGATTATCGATTGGGGCTTGCAATGCAAAAGGCCAAGAAAGTACAGCAAGAATATAAGCCGTCAGTGAAATTCCCAATGACCAAAGTAATACTCTTGTAAATTCTTTTTTCAAAGTCTTATACTTATATATATAGTACACAAGTGCAAATAAAGCAAAATATCCAATAACTATTAAACCCCCAACTCTTACTGCTATTGCAAAAGCAATTGAAAGAGTAAGCCATATTGCTGTTGAAATTTTAATCTTCGGCAATTGGTCAAGGAATTTTGTAATAAAATAAATAGACATTATTGTTGCCGTAGCAAGAGGTAAATCCTTAAGATTATTAAAGCTATGCCCAATAAATCTTGGAGAGATAAACATAAGTACAAGAGTTATAATAGCTGCCTGCCATGAGGATATCCTTTTTACAAATAGGGATGCAAATATTATTGCCAACCAACCCATAAATGCATTAACTCCATGGCGAAAACCCATAAAGTCATCTATTGAGAAGGTTTTTGTAATAAAATATGCAAAATTATCTACAATCTGACCATAGTAAGGGAGATTGTAGTTTTGAGTAATAACTGCAGCTGTTGAATCCTCGCCAAAGGTCTTATAATAATTATAAACATTAGCGGCATGGTCGTAGTGATAGAACTCATCCCCAGAAATACCAGCACCTTGACTCATTACTATTAACATGATTAAACCAATACTTGCAATACCTAAATAGATATATTGCCAAAGTCCTATTTGTTTAAAATCAAATTTCTTGAAAACTATCTTATTCATATATTAAAAATTAATTCTTTCTTTTTCTACCACTAAAGGGCGATTCATTACGTGAGTATGAATATTACCAATATATTCTCCTATAATTCCAATAAAGAAAAGCTGAATTGAAGAAAAGAAGAATAAACCAATTACAAGTGGAGCTTGACCTAATGGCATAGAGTCCCAATATATAATCTTCATAATAAAATAAACTACTGCGGCAAGAAAACTTAGAATTGCCATTAGGAAACCAAACATAGCAGCAAGCCTAAGAGGAACCTTGGAATGGGAAGTTATACCTAACATAGCTATATCATAGAGAGTAAAGAAATTATTCTTTGTAATACCTCTTTTTCTTGCAGGTTGTTTATATTCAATAATTGCTTTCTCAAAACCCACTTCACAAATCAATCCTCTAAAGTATGGATAATTATCCTTTACGTTTCGTAGCTCTTGAATTACTTGTTTATCATAGATTCCAAATCCAGTATAGTTTTTAATTAATTCAACTTCCGAAAGTTTAGTAACTAAATTATAATATGCCTTTCTTAATCTAAAAAACAATTTGCTTTCCTCGCTATTTGTCTTCACCCCTACAACTATTTTATATCCTTCTTCCCATTTCTTAATAAATTCAGGAATTAAATATGGTGGGTCTTGGAGGTCAGACACAAGACTGATTACTGCATCCCCATCAGCTTGCAACATTGCATAATATGGAGAACGTATATGCCCAAAATTCCTTGAATTAACTATTATTTTCAGGTTTTTGTCTGTCTTTGCAAATTCCTTAAGTACTCCTACTGTATTATCAGTTGAAGAATTATCAATAAAGATATGTTCATATTCAAATTGAGGCAAATTACTGAACTGCCTCTTTACTTCCTTATAAAGAATACTGATATTTTCCTCTTCATTATAACAAGGAGTAACTATGCTAATTTTCTTCATTTTAGTATTTTTCTAAGTAGGTGATAATATGTTTAATCATATAATTTAGTTTCTCTTTAGTCATTCCTGGATATACTCCAATCCAAAAACTATTATTCATAATAAATTCCGTATTAGGCAATTCCCCAATCACTCTATAAGACTCTTTCCCTTCTTGCTTTTCTTTTCTCATAGAGTCAAAACATGGATGTTTTATAATATTACCAGCGAATAATACTCTTGTTTGTATTTTATTTTCTTCTAAATACTTTGTAATATCTACTCTTGAAAATGGAGAGTCTTGTTTTACACTAATAACAAAACCAAACCATGACGGATTTGAATTCTCTGTCTTATTAGGTAGTATTAAATACTTTTCCGCATTTGCCTTTCTAAGCTCCGAATATAGATAATCGAAATTATCTCTTCTTTGTTTTGTAAAATCATCAACCTTTTCGATTTGAGCCAAACCTATTGAAGCTTGCATCTCAGTAACTTTAAGATTATATCCAAAATGGGAATAAACATATTTGTGGTCATAACCCAAAGGCAATTGTCCAAAGGTTTGAGTAAATCTGTTTCCACAACTATTATCCTCTCCAGATGAGCAATAGCAATCTCTTCCCCAATCTCTAAGGCTAAGTAATATTCTATTTAATTTAGGATTATTTGTATAGACAGCTCCACCCTCGCCCATTGTAATATGATGTGCAGGATAGAAACTCGATGTTCCGATATCTCCCACACTCCCAGTCTTTACCCATTTCCCATTAAAATAATACTCACTTCCAAAAGCATCACAATTATCCTCAATCAACCAAAGAGAGTGTTTATCGCAAAACTCTCTAACCTCTTGCAAAGAAAATGGATTTCCAAGAGTATTAGCAATCATAACTGCCTTGGTTTTGTTACTTAATGCTTTTTCTAATTCTCTAATATCAATATTATATTCTCCAAGAACTACATCAACAAAAACAGGGATACAACCATATTGGATAATTGGGGTAACAGTAGTTGGAAAACCTGCAGCAACAGTGATTACCTCATCCCCCCTATTCATCCTCCTTTCTTCTAAACTATCTGAAAACAAAGCTGCAATAGAAAGTAAATTGGCAGATGAACCTGAATTGACAAGAAGAGCATGTTTAACGCCAATATAATTAGCAATTCTCTTTTCTAATTCCTCGCAATACCTACCAGAGGTTAGCCAGAACTCCAAAGATGAATCAACTAAATTTATTAATTCCTTTTCATCAAAAACTCTTCCTCCATAAGAAATAGGATCACCTTCTTTATATGGAGTTGAGTTACCAAACTCCTCCTTATAATACTCCTCAACTAATTTAAAAATCTCTTCTTTAATTAATTCTGACTTTTCACTCATCTTTCTAATTATTATTACTGAAAAAATCTTCTATTTGTTTCAGACTAAAACTTTCAATATTATTTGAATTAGTATAAAACTCATTATACCAAGACAAGGTTTTTTCTAATGCTGTTTTTGCATCCCATTTTGGTCTCCATCCCAAGCTCTCTGCTTTTTCAATATTCAATGACAATAATCCTGCCTCATGTGGTTGATTATTTAACTTTTCTACTTTATAGCTTCCCTCTTTCCAAATATCCAATGACATCTTTACCATATCCTCTACCTTAATATTATCATTTTCTCTTGGTCCTATATTAAGAGAAGAAATAAATCTATCTTTCTCATTTAATAAATATGCAAAGTAAAGATATGCAGAAAGTGGCTCAAACACATGTTGCCAAGGTCGAGTTGAATCAGGATTTCTAATAATAATTTCTTTTTTATAAGATAAAGCTCTTGCAATATCTGGGATTAATCTATCCTTAGCCCAATCTCCTCCTCCAATTACATTCCCAGCCCTAAGGCTTATAATCTTTATTCCATGTGTTTCGAAATCCTTTGGATTAAAAAAGCTACGTCTATATGAATCAATTGCCAATTCACAGCATGCCTTACTTGCAGAATAAGGGTCATAACCTCCTAAAGGGTCGTCCTCCTTATATGAATATTCTTTTTCAATATTATTATAGACCTTATCGGTAGTAATAAACACTCCTATCAAGCCTTTCTTCCCATATTTTCTAATAGCCTCCATTAAGTTTGTTGTACCCATTAGATTAGTATCGAAGGTTTCGCAAGGCATTTCGTAAGAAGTTCTTACTATAGGCTGAGCAGCAAGATGAAATACATAGTCACAATCAGAATTCTTTAACTCATATTCCATTCTTTCTCTATCTCTTATATCAGCAATTACACTTCTACGACATAGCTTTTCAATTCTTAGCTCAGTGAATAGATTAGGATTGGTTATTGGCTGAAGAGAATATCCATAAATCTCAGCTCCATAACTTGCAAGTATCCTAACTAACCATGAACCTTTAAATCCTGTATGGCCAGTAATAAATACTTTCTTATTTCTGAATAATTCTAAATAATTCATTATTCCCAAGTTTTCCAAGGAGCATTATTGGTTTGCCATGCTTCTTCAAGTTCTGTTTTATCTCTAAGTGCGTCCATACAACGCCAATATCCATTATGTTTATAAGAAACAAGCTCCTCATCCATAGCAAGATTTTCCAATGGAGAATCCTCCCACATAATATCTTTCATATCTCCCTTTAGATATTTAAAGACCTCTGGTTCCAGGACAAAGAAACCTCCATTAATCCATGTTCCATCTCCCTTAGGTTTCTCCTTAAACATTGTAACAGTATCCTCCTCGTTTATATCCATCCCTCCAAACTTACCCTCTGGCTGAACAGCCGTTACAGTTGCTATCTTATTTCTTTTCTTATGATAAGCCAATAATTCTTTCAAGTTTATATCTGAAACACCATCTCCATAAGTAAGCATAAATGTTTCATTACCTATGTATTTTTCTACCCTTTGCAATCTTCCAGCTGTTTTGGTGTTAAGCCCTGTTTCGACCAAAGTTACCTTAAAATCGTCGCTTAAAGTTTTATGTATTTCAATTTCGTTAGTTTTTAAATCGATACTAACATCGGAATTATAAAGAAAATAGTTAAGGAAATACTCTTTAATTTTATGCCCCTTATAGCCAAGGCAGATTATAAATTCATTGAATCCATAGTGAGAGTACATTTTCATAATATGCCATAGAATAGGCTTGTTTCCAATCTCAATCATAGGTTTTGGTTTGAGGTGAGATTCCTCAGAAATACGTGTTCCCATTCCTCCAGCAAATATAACTACCTTCATAATCCTATATTAGTTAAGTTTAGTTTGATAATATTTCAATCTACAAATATACAAATAAAAATCAAAATGTATTATATTTGCAAACTGTTAATCTATATTTCAACTCAAAACATTTATAATGCAATATCTATCACAAAAGTATAATGATAAAATCATTTACATTTCTTTATTATTCGTTTGTCTATCTATTTATCTAATCCCTTTATTAAAGGGGCTATCAATAACATTATTATTACTATCAATAATATTATCTTATATCTCCAAATCATATAATATTAAAGAGAACTTAAAATTCAACCAATTCAATATTTCGTTTATAGTTTTTTATCTATTGTATGTTATTGGATTATTTTACTCTTTTGATAAAAAAGAAGCTTATTTTGACCTTGAAGTAAAGCTTCCTATTCTTTTATTCCCTATTATATCTTTCTTTATCCCAAAAAAATATATTACAAAAACATATTTATGGTATTTTGCATTGAATGTTATTCTGGGATTAATCCTTTACATATTATATCGATTTGGATTCGGGATTACAAGAGCAATAAAGCACTCACTACCAATAATACCTCAGATATCATACTGTAATTTAACTAATTACCCATCCTATTTTGCATTAATCTCATCTATTACCTTGATATTGACACACAAAATACCTTTAATGAGTTTATTTAAAATAAAAAACAAAACGAGTTATTCGTTAAAACTAGGAGCATATTCAATAATTACAATATTCTTCCTTTTTTTAAATTCAACAAGTGGACTTTTATGTATTACAATTGCTTACTTATCAATAATATTAGACATGTACTTTATCGAAAAAAATAGGATAGGAATAATTTTACCAGTAATTATTATCATTTCGTTTTATTCATTAGTTTTTAATTTAAACTCTTTTAATGACCGATACAAATATTATGCAAAAGTTGAACTAAAAACACAAAAAAAAGATGGTTCTCAACGAAAATTTATCTTAACTAATGCACATAAAATAATAATTAAAAGCTCGTTATTTGGGATCGGAACTGGCGATGTTAGAGTTACTATTAATGAACTCTATAAAAACAATGGAGTAAATTTTAGCAGATATTATAATGCTCACAATCAATTTCTACAAACAGATATTGCATTGGGATTATTAGGATTAGGATACTTACTATATTTATTTATTCTCCCTTTTGTCAAAGCACGAAGACAAAAAGAATATTTTATATTAACTATAATAATACTATTTGGAACAAGTTTCTTATTTGAATCAATGCTAGAACAACATATGGGCGTTTATTTCTTTTCTTTTATGTACATATGGTTTTCCCACTTCTTAGAATCAACAGAATAGAGGTTGATTAATATCAAATAAATTATTTATTACCACTTTAATATCACCCCTTCCTCTTTTTATTAATGCTATTTATCCCAACTTATCTATCAATAAAACACAATAAACCCCATATAACAGCAATAATAATGTTAATCGCTCTATCACTTATGTTTGAGAGCATGTTAGAAAGGCAGATGGGAGTGCAAGGGATAATTATTATTTACCTTATCCTGATTTTAGATATATATATTATAGACAAGAAAAGGACTTAGTTTTCAGCATCTATAACCTATTGTTAATTAGGATTTGTGTTAAAAGAACTAACTCTTGATTCTACGAAAATAGAATCAAATTACATTTTTTTAGAATCAAGAGTTAGTTTTCTGTAATTTGATTCTATTTCGCTGTAATTTGATTCTATTTGGATAATTCAAAATTAAAATGGAAGATCGTCTTCGTCTGGTAGGGATTGAGTATTGAATGAGCCGGTTACTGGTGGTTCATTGATTGGTTGTTGTTGTGGTTGAGCTGGCTGATAGCTTGGTTGCTGAGCTGGTGCTGGTGCTGGTGCTGCTCCAACTGGAGTAACTGGATTGAAGGCATCAATTCTAAAACACCTTAAATCTGTGTACCAACGCTCGTTATACTCTCTTGACTCTACCGAAAAATGAACCTTGATTTGGTCATCTTCTTTAATTGCTGCTAAAGCACTAATCATATTTTCACCCCAAACGGTAAAATGTGCTTTCTTTGGGAATTGCTCCTCTGTTTCAACAACAAATGCCCCTTTTACCCATTGACCATTCTTCCCTTGTCCTGTTTCTTGAGGAAGCTTCTTTACTAATTTTCCTATTAATTCCATTTTGTTTATTTATTTAATTATTAATTTGTTTATTTCCTATTTTCTAAGATGGATACCAAGCCAATCGAAGAAATTTCTTTGCCATAGAATACCGTTTTGAGGTTTTAAAACCCAATGGTTTTCATCAGGAAAATAAAGATAGCGAGCAGGAACTCCCTTAATCAAAGCTGCATTATAGGCTGCCATTCCCTGGCTTGCAACAATTCTATAATCTAACTCTGAATGGATTACCATTAGTGGAGTATCCCATTTATCAACAAAAAGATGAGGCGAATTAGAGTAAGAATGCTTAACTGCCTTATTATTTTTATCCCAATAAGCTCCTCCTAAATCCCAGTTAACAAACCACATTTCTTCGGTTTCAAGGAATTGTTGTTCAAGATTAAACATACCGTTATGAGCAATAAATGCCTTAAATCGTTTATTATGATTACCAGCTAACCAATAAACTGAATATCCTCCAAAGCTTGCTCCAACTGCTGCAAGCCTGTCCTTATCAACATAAGGCTCCTTAGACATTTCGTCAATAGCTGTTAGATAATCCCTCATACATTGACCACCATAATCGCCTGATATTGCATCATTCCACTCCTGACCAAAGCCTGGCAATCCTCTTCTATTAGGAGCAACTACTATATATCCATGTGAAGCCATTATCTGGAAATTCCAACGATAAGACCAGAAGCTTGAAACGGTTGATTGAGGTCCTCCCTGACAATAAAGAATGGTTGGATAAGACTTTGTTGAATCGAAATCAGGAGGATAAATTATCCACGAATGTAATTGCTTATTGTCAGAGGTTTTAAACCAACGCTCCTCTACCTTACCCATTTTAACCTTGGCCAATAGTTCTTTATTTACATTTGATATATTCTTTTCTTGTCCATTCTCTGGATTAACTGAGTAAATTTCCAAAGGCTGGCTAATACTCATCTTGGTTCCAATTAGTGTATTCTTTGCTAATTGTACTGAGGTATAATCGTGATTGCCATTAGTAATCTTTCTAATATTATTATTATCAAGACTTAGTTGATAGATATCATCCTTTGCATGCCAATTAGAAATAAAATAAATACTCTTATCGTCTTTTGAGAATATTAGTTTATTTGAGTTTTGGTCAAAGTCTTTAGAATAATCTTTAATCTCTTTAGTTTTAAGATTCATCACCATTAGCCTTTGCTTATCTGCCTCAAATCCCTCTCTTTCCATACTTTCCCAAGCAATCAACTCTCCATTATTAGAGAAAACAGGGTTTTGGTCATATCCCATCATCCCTTGGCTAAGGTTTTCAGTTATCTTTGTTTCTAAATCGTAAAGGTAAATATCACTATTAGTAGAGTAAGCATATTCTTTCCCTGTTTTCTTTCTGCATGTATACGCTATTTTCTTCGAATTAGAACTCCAAGCCAATTGCTCCATTCCTCCCCAAGGTCGCATTGGAGATTCAAACTCTGTACCCTCTAAAATATTTATAGGATTGCTAATCTCCTTACCATTATAATCAGCAATAAAAGGTTGAGGATAATTATCTACCCAATGGTCCCAATGTCTATAAGCCAAATCTTCGTTGATTCTTCCTGTATTCTTATCAAGCCCTTTCTTTAAATGAGCAAATTCATCCTTCTTAGCAACAGTACTTATATATAATATCTTTGTTTCATCTGGAGAAAACTTAAAGCCCTCTATTTCCTCCTCTTTAAAACTTGATATTTGGATACTCTTTCCCTTATTTATATCCAACTCATATATCTGTATTCCCTTCTCATCAGCATATAGATATGCTATCCTCTTACTATCATTTTTCCAAATAATATTCCATTCACTCTTAGGAGTTTTAGTTAATTGCTTAACATTGCTACCATCAGCATTCATAAGGTATATTTCGCTATTACCCTTGTTTTGGTCAATATCGTAATAGGTTAGAGTATAAATTATTTTCTCTCCATCAGGGGATACTACAACCTCTCCTATTCTCCCAAAACTCCAAAGCACCTCTGGAGTAATTTTACCATCAACCACTTCGATATTTGGTTTGGCAATTATTTCTTTATCTCCCTCTGGTCTTGGCTTGCAAGAAAATACGCCAATGAGGATTAGGGCTAAAATAAAATAGTTTTTTTTTCGTCATCTTTAAATATTAAATTAATATTTTTATTATTAAATCAATTCAAAATTACAATTATAATTCTTAATACACAAACCTAAGAATTTTATATTGGCATTTGATAAAGAAAGTACTTCTTAATTTCCTTGCTTAAAAAGACCTTATCCAACTGGTCTGAGGCATCGCAAATCTCTTTTACTTCCCCATTTTTGAATAAGATATTTATCTTCTCATCCAAAAAACTATAAGCCTTATTCTTTAGTTCATCGCTATGGATAAAATAGGTTTGTATTTCCCATTTCGAGAAACCTTTATTCAGATATTTCCCTATATACTTTTCAATATCTTCTTGAGAGAAAGGATTATTTTGAATTAAAACCTTACCCAGACGACGATTCAAAAGACAAGAGGATAAATAGCTTAGGATTTTATCCTTGTCCTCTGCCCATACCCTAACACTTGCCCAAATATCATTATCATCCAATTGGGAGAATATTTCTAAAGCAAGTTCTTTATCCTCTATTGATTTAGGATTATTAATAAAGAAATTCATAGCTGGAGTAAGAGAAAAAGTCCTTGAGTTTTCTACCAAGTATCTTGCTCGATTAAGAATAGAAACCAATAAGCTATCAGCAGCTATTACTGTTTTATGAAGATATACCTGCCAATACATAAGGCGTCTTGAGATAATAAATTTCTCAATAGAATAAATCCCCTTCTGCTCAATTACTATCTCATCATTCTTCTCTATCATCATCTTTATTATCCTCTCTGTCCCAATTACTCCTTCCGAAACCCCTGTAAAGAAACTATCTCTTGTAAGGTAGTCAAGTCTATCGCAATCGAGCTGAGATGAAACTAATTGGTGTAGAAATCTCTTATGATAATTATTTGAGAAAATATCTATTGTGTGAGGACTTAGCTTCATTTTCTTCATTAACATTAGAGAGATTTCTTCGTGAGTCTCCCTTAAGAAGGAATGTTCTAATGCGTGTGAGATTGGAGAATGACCAAGGTCGTGAAGAAGGATTGCCTCAAGAGAGGAATTATATTCATCTTTAGTAATTTCTATATCCTTTTGTCTAAGAACATCAAGAGCATGATTCATTAAATGCATAGATCCCAAAGCATGAGAAAACCTTGTATGTTCTGCTCCTGGATAAACAAAATTGCTTAATCCTAATTGTTTTATCCTCCTTAGTCTTTGAACATATTTATGTTCTAAAAGGTCGAATATCCCTTCGTTTGGAATATTTATAAAACCATAGACAGGGTCGTTTACAATTTTTCTCTTATTATTTTTCTCAGATATCATCACTGCAAATATACGTGATTTTTTAATAAAAAAGAAAAAGAGATTGACAAATTAATGTCAACCTCTTAATCCATTTATTAACCCATCATGATTATATCATGGTAGCGGAGACGAGAGTTGAACTCGTGACCTCCGGGTTATGAATCCGACGCTCTAACCATCTGAGCTACCCCGCCATTTTAGGATTGCAAAATTACACTTTTTTATCTTATCTCCAAACTAAAACTATATAATTTATTTCAGCTCCTCTTTAAGATATTGTGCAGTAATGCTTTTTGTATTATTAATTATTTCCTCTGGAGTACCTTCTGCAAGGATATACCCGCCTTTTTGACCTCCTTCGGGACCTAAATCGATAATATAATCAGCCATTTTTATTACATCCAGATTATGTTCAATTATTATCATACTATTACCCCTGTCAACAAGTTTTTGAAGTGTTTCCATTAGGATTCTAATATCCTCAAAGTGTAGTCCTGTTGTTGGTTCATCTAAAATATACAAGGTTTTTCCTGTATCCTTCTTACCCAGCTCTGAGGCTAATTTAATTCTCTGACTTTCTCCACCCGAGAGTGTTGTTGAGGGCTGACCAAGGGTAATATATCCTAAGCCTACTTCTTTTACAATACTTAATTGTCTTTTAATCTTTGGATGATTCTCAAAGAAAGGAATAGCCTCGTCAAAGCTCATATTTAATACCTCCGAAATAGACTTACCCTTATATCTTACCTCAAGAGTTTCTCTATTATATCGTTTTCCATTACAATCCTCACAAGTTACATAAACATCAGGTAAGAAATTCATCTCAATTGTTTTAAGTCCTGCTCCCTGACATGTTTCACATCTTCCACCCTTAACGTTAAAGGAAAACCTTCCTACCTCATAACCTCTAATTTTAGCAGCAGGCAAAGATGCAAACAGCTTTCTAATCTCATCAAATACACCTATATATGTCGCAGGATTTGACCTTGGTGTTCTTCCTATTGGGTTTTGGTCTATCTCAATAACCTTATCAATATTATTTATTCCATTTATTGCTAGATATTCCAAAGGTTTCTTATCTGAACGATAAAAGTATTGGCTTAGGATTGGTTGAAGAGTATTATTAATTAGGCTGGATTTCCCACTTCCCGATACTCCAGTTACTAATACCAACATTCCCAAAGGGAGCTTTAGGTTTACATTCTTAAGATTATTCCCACTTGCAGAAATCAATTCAATATATTCCCCATTTCCCTTACGCCTTTCCTTAGGCACCTCAAGTTTCTTTCTATTGCATAGATAATCCGCAGTAATTGAATCCTTGTTTTTATCCTTATCTGTAAGCCCCTCTGGAGTACCATTATATATTATCTTTCCTCCCATTACTCCTGCTCCAGGACCAATATCCACTACCCAATCGCTTTGAAGCATCATATCCTTATCATGCTCCACCACAATAACAGAATTACCTATATCTCTTAATTTCTTAAGTGCATTTATTAGTTGGATATTATCGCTTTGATGAAGTCCTATACTTGGCTCATCTAATATATATAATACATTTACAAGCTGTGAACCTATCTGGGTTGCAAGCCTTATTCTCTGACTCTCTCCTCCTGAAAGGGTTCTTGAATTTCTATTTAAAGACAAGTATCCCAAACCTACATCCAAAAGGAAATTAATTCGTGTGTTTATCTCTCGTAAAATTTCTCTTGCTATCTCTTGTTTTCTTTCCGATAGGCTTGAAAGAATTTCTGAAGTCCATATTGCTAAATCTACTATATCCATTTCAGAGAGCTGAGCAATATTCTTATCTACTATTCTAAATTGAAGACTCTCCGCTCTTAATCTCTGACCATTACAATGAATACACTTACTCTTATTCATAAAGCCTGCAGCCCATTTCTGAAGACCCATAGGCATATCCTCCCCAAACTGAGTTAGAAGAAAATTCACTATCCCTTGGAATTTCTCTTTATCAATTGCATGGATTCCCATACTTGCATTATATATATTCAAATCCAAGTCTGTTCCATAAAGTATTGCGTCCATAGCCTCATGGCTAAAGTCTTTTAATGGAGTATCGAGGGTGAAATCAAGCTCATTGCCAAGAGCAATTAATTGTTTTACGAACCATGCATTCTTGTTTGGCTTTCCTAATGGCACTAAGCCCCCTTGATTGATTGAGAGTTTATTGTCGGGAATAATCTTTTCCAAATCTATTTGAGACATCTCTCCCAATCCATTACAATAAGGACAGGCTCCATAAGGAGAGTTGAAGGAGAAAGTATTTGGTTCTGGTTCTGGATAAGATATGCCAGTTGTTGGACACATTAGTAATTTACTTAGATGTCTTGGGATATTCTGATTTTCCTCAATTACCATCATAGTATCTTTACCATGCTTAAAAGCAGTCTCAATTGACTTTTTCAATCTTGGTATATTCTCCTCACATGCCTTAATCTTATCTATTACCAATTCTATATCATGAACCTTATACCTGTCAAGTTGCATCCCTCCTACAATATTTGTAATTGAAGAATCTATTCTAACCTTTAAGAAACCCTTCTTGGCAACAGATTCAAATAATTCTCTATAATGTCCCTTTCTCCCTTTGATAAGAGGTGCAAGAATAATTATATTCTTATCTCCAAATTCATTTAATATAGTATCTAAAATCTGCCCTTCGGTATATTTTACCATCTTTTCACCAGTGGAAAGCGAATATGCATCTGCTACCCTTGCGAAAAGAAGTCTTAGGAGGTCATAGATTTCTGTTGTAGTGCCAACAGTTGAACGAGGATTCTTATTTGTAGTTTTTTGCTCTATCGAAACAACAGGCTGTAACCCTACAATCTTTTCTACATTCGGTCTTTCTATACCTCCAATAAAATTCCTTACATAGGCAGAAAAAGTTTCTAAATACCTTCTCTGCCCCTCAGCATATATCGTATCGAAGGCTAAAGAACTTTTTCCACTTCCACTTAATCCAGTAATTGTTACAAGGGATTTCCTTGGTATTGAGATAGAAACATTTTGAAGATTATGTTCCTTTGCTCCGTATATCTCTAATTTATCCATTTAGTTTGCCTAAAATTTAACTTGCAATATTACCATTTTTTTCTCAGATATGCAAGTTAGTAAATTCAAATTTCTCTCTAAAATCCTTTGAATTAATGAAAATCTTCGTATATTTGCAATTGATAAAACTAAATCAGTAAAATTAAATTATTTATTTATGAAAAGGAGTTTATTAGTATTAGGAATTTTCGTAATTGCAACCTTGGTAGGATGTAATAATAAAGCCGAACAAAAAGCAAGAGAACAAAAACTACAGGATTCATTTGCTTCATTGATGATGGCTAAGGATAGCGAAATGGAAAAATTATTCCAAGAACTAAATGAGGTAGATGCAGCTCTAACTGAAATAACATCTACTTATGCAGGAGTTTCAAAGGCAGCAAATACAACCGGAGAAATCTCAAAAGACACTAAAGCAAATATTAACAGCAAGATTGCTGAAATCAAAGATATTCTTGAACAAAACAAGAGAAAGGTTGCAAATGTTAGTTCTCAACTAAAGAAAACTAAGAACCAAAACACACAATTGCAAAGCTTTGTAACCAATCTTGAATCAAGAATCAAAGAACAAGAAGAGCAAATCCAAGCCCTTAACAAAGAACTTGCAGCAAAGAATCAGGAAATCCAAACCCTAAACAAGAATCTTAGCGAACAAAAGAATATCAACAAACAAAAAGATGCTCAAATCCTAAAGATTGAGGATGAAAAATTCACAGCTTATTTTGCAGTTGGAACAAAAACAGAACTATTAGCAAAGAATCTAATTGACCGTAAGGGCGGTTTCCTTTGGATAGGACGTTCTTCAGTTGTAGCTAATAATGCTAATTTTGAAAATCTTACTAAGATAGATATTCGTAACACACAAGAAATTCCTCTAACTGGAGCAAAGATTAAATTAGTTTCACCTCACCCAACCGATTCTTATTCATTGGAAGGAGATCCTAAGAAACCAACATCAATTCGCATAACTAATCCTGAGCAATTCTGGAAAAGCACAAGATGTATGGTGATTATGGTTGACTAAAACAACAAGTAAACATATAAAAAAAGACCCCAAAAGGGTCTTTTTTTTATATCTCATTCTCATCAATTATCTCCACCCTTTCATTCTTATAATCATCAATCAAAAATCTATATGAAAGAGAATTATCATCAGGCAGATTAATAATATAAGTCTTATTATTCTTATTAATCAATTGCTTATCTCTAAGAGCTGGATTCAACCTCTTAAGATAAAGATAAGGCACATTCATAGCTTTTGCAAACTCATAAAGATTAGTTATAGTAGAGTCAACCTTAACCTGCTTGGTTGGGATAGGCGGATACTTATCCTTAGTTCTAATATAGTATCCATAGTTCTGAGGATTCTCCATAATTATCTTATAAGCCACTATCCTATAAACATATCTTGAGGTTTCGGTATTTGTAAACATCTCCCAGTAATTATCACAAGACTGCTCCCTCAACCTATCCCTTACTCCCTTTTCTCCAGCATTATAGGATGCAGCAGCAAGAGCCCAATTATTATTAAAAGTAGAGTATTTTTGTTTTAAATATCTTGCAGCAGCCCTTGTCGAAGCCTTGATTTCATATCTATCATCCCAATAATCCCCAACCTCAAGCCCATACTCCTTAGCGGTAGGAGAAAGAAACTGCCAATAACCCTCAGCCTTAGCAGGAGATACCACATTAGCAAGCCCACTCTCAGCCACAGCCAAATACTTTAAATCCTCAGGCACACCCTCTTCCTTAAGCACTTTTTCAATCTCAGGGAAATATCTCTCAGAGCGTTTAATCACAAGAAAGGTAGTAGAATGATGATACATAATAGTAGTAAGCTCCCTATCCAAAGCCTCACGAACAAAGATATTATCCAAAGGCAGCTTCTCCCCACAGAAACTCACGCTATTAGGAATAATAGGAGAAAAAACCTGATAATGCTTTTTAATCATATCCTTATAATGAGCCTCCGAATTCAATTCCTCCCTACCCATAACAAAAACCACAGAACCAATAGCAATAATAGATAATACAATAGAAGTAATACTAACAGTCTTAACAAAATCCCTTTTCATAGTCAATAATATTTTATTGCACAAAGATACGAAATTTATCCTATAACACAACTATAAATCTATCAAACTTACACTCTAAATTATAATAAAAATTAAGTTTTATGTACCACTCTAAAAACCCAACTCACTTACATTAGTTAATTTTAATAATCCCTTAACTTCTTTCATAACAAAACTAACTCTTAGATCTATTTTTCTATCTCTAAGATCTAATTTTCTATCTCTTAGATATAATTTTGCATCTCTTAGATTTATTATTTCTCCTTCTCTTTTTGCTCTTATTGCATAAGGATTATATCTTTTGAGTAGGGGTTAGTAGTAGGAGTAGGGGTTATTTTGAGTTTTTAAAGTCTATTCGCTTTTTTTGTTTTTCTTATTTTATAGTGGTATATACTGATTTGTGTAAATATGTTTAAAATCGTGTTTTAACCCCTACTCCTACTACTAACCCCTACTATTGATAATTTGTATTTTCCTAAAAAAATCCATTAGTTTGGTCTTTTATTGGGTTAGAAAATACTATTAGCATCCCATATAGGAGGATTACATCTAAGTGATAGATATTTGAATTTAAATAGAGAGCTAAAAGCTTTCACAATTATGAGAAAAAGGCAATTTATATGATAATTTGATTATCTTTGTAGCTAAATATATTTTAATGGAGAAAGTAGAAAAGCAAGCTAAACCTTTTATTAAATGGGTTGGAGGTATCCTATTAAAAATAAATTAAATGTATGAATCTTCATTTTGAAAGTAAAATTGCTGAGCACTATAAAAGCAGGTCTCAAAAAATTCGGGTATTGACAGAGGATTGGATTAAAAGGAATCAATATTGTCCAATCTGTGGCAAAGATATCTTAACTAACTACGAAGCAAACAAACCTGTTGCTGATTTTTATTGTTTAGATTGCAAATCTGATTTTGAACTAAAAAGTAAAGAAAATAAGAAAGGATTATTAGGAAATAGAATTGCTGATGGGGCATATGATACAATGATAGATAGAATTACTTCTATGCAAAATCCTAACTTTTTATTTCTTACTTACAATAATAATTCCGTTAATAATCTTATTCTTATTCCGAATCATTTTTTTGTTCCTTCAATTATTGAAAAAAGAAAGCCTTTATCAGACAATGCGAGAAGAGCTGGATGGGTAGGTTGTAATATAAATATTGGAGAAATTCCTGATAATGGCAAGATTTTTATTATAAAAAACAACTTTTCAATTGAAAGAGAAAAAGTAATTTCTAATTATAATAAAACAAAGAGTCTACAAACCTCTAATCTCGAAAGCAGAGGATGGATAATGGATATTCTAATTTGCATAAATAAAATTCCTACAGATGAATTTTCATTAAAGCAAATGTATGATTTTGAAAATGAATTAAAGCTAAAACATCCAGAAAACAATTTTATTAAAGATAAGATTCGTCAGCAATTACAATATTTAAGGGATAAGGGATTTATTGAATTTAAATCACCAGGAAATTACAAAAAGATATTATGAAGAAATATAAAGTTGAAATTACAGAAACATTGCAAAGAGTAATTGAAGTTCAAGCTCAATCTGCTAAAGATGCTATTGAATTGATACGACAAAAATACAAAAAAGAAGAGATTGTTTTATCAGAAAATGATTATATAAGCACTGAAATAGATTTACTTATAGAATACGTTAAAACTTTACAGTTAGTTCAATTATTAAAAGAGTACCCTTCAAAGATT
>WARP01004130.1_pt1 | contig 22704 bp, 24 predicted proteins | sample 4769151 | NCBI WGS metagenome assembly WARP01 (sample SAMN08893023, study PRJNA449175) | gut metagenome | isolation source: rumen sample fed with dry roughage | host: cow | place: India: Nagpur | collected 2016
TGCATATCACCGTATCGATAATCTCATCAATCCTTTGTTTTGGGTTGGTACCGATACCAACAGACGAGTTTTCCTTTATATTGATTCAGTAGTAGTTTCTCAAGAGTAATATGAAAATGTTTAATGATTCTCACCTTGAGGTGAAAAAATTCTTCTCAGGTGCTTTCGAAACCCACCCCTATGAGGTGGGATGGGCCGATGAGGCCATATTCTTTGTGATGGTTCAAAAAATCAAAGATGATCCCACATTCACAGCCCAGGTGCAATTGTCCCACGATGGCGTACATTGGGCATCCGACGGAAGCAATCCTGTTTCGGTCAAGGGCTTAGGATTACATGTTATAAAAGTTCAGCCCAATTTTGGTAATTACCTCCGCCTTGCCGTCAATATCACAGGTGGGGAGATGTTCCTAAACTTACATATATCATGCAAAGGTTAAGGTTAATATTAATTTCGGTTATTGTTTCATTACCGGTGTTTGGATGCGGGAAAGAGGGTGTTAAGCCCTCCCCCCCCGACATTCACCAGCCAGGTAACGGATCGGAGCTGGGAAGCCAGGTTCCGGCATGGACCAGCGGTGTGCTTGACATCCATTTCATCAACACAACTGACGGCGAAAGCATATTTGTAATCTTCCCCGACAAGACGCAGATGCTCATCGATTGTGCCAGCTCTGCAGCAACTACGGGAAAGGCAGAGATGGACAAAAGGTGGAACCCGTCAGAGCTTGGCAGTACCCTGATCACAGCATACATCCGTAAATGTATGGAGTGGACCGGCAACAAGACATTGGATTATGCAGTTTTAACCCACTTCCATAATGACCATTTTGGCGGTTTTGACTCCAAGTATGCAATGTCACCAACAGGCGGCAACTACAGGCAATATGGCTACGCTGAGATTCTGGATAAATTCAATTCGGCAGAAGGGTACAAGATAGGGAAACTGGTTGACAGGGCCTATCCTGACTATAATTATCCTTTTGACCTGGTTGCAAAGTCGAGCAATTACAACGGAGTAGCTAATTATGTAAATTCCGTAAGGTGGCATGTGGCAAATAAGGGAATGAAGGCTGAGATTTTCAAATCGGGAAGTAACAGCCAGTTTGCTCCTCTCTATAACGCTGCTCATTATTCATCTTTCAAGGTTCAAAACATTGCAGTAAACGGGGAGATTTGGACAGGTTCAGGCACATCTGTTACAAAGACATTCCCTGCACTGGAGGATATTCAGTGTACATTTGATGCCAACGGACGCGAAAACATACAGAATGCCGATAACTGCCCTGAGGAAAACCATAATAGTGCCGTAATGAAAATATCCTACGGAAAGTTTGATTTCTATACCGGAGCCGATATGCAGTATGACGGCAGATCTTCCAGAAGCTGGAAAGATATTGAGCTTCCGGTTGCAAGAGTCGTAGGTCAGGTGGAGGTTATGAAGGCAAACCACCATGCAGTAACCAATACCAACCAGGATGAGGCAGTGAGGGCACTAAACCCTCAGGCTGTCGTGATTGCCAGCTGGCAGGACCTCCATCCACGCACACTTGTATTGGAGTCTATGCAATCCTCTGCACCAACTGCCGATTTCTTTGTCACCAACTTTGTTACTTCGCCAAGGTCCGATAAGGAGATTTCCAGTGCCGTTGCTGCCCGCGTAAAGGGGAAAAACGGGCACATATTGATCCGCGTATCGGAAGGAGGTGATGAATATAAAATTTATACACTATCTGACTCGGACGGGAAGATGATAGTCAAAAATATATCCGGACCATATAAAAGCAGGTAATGATGGAATATGATGTCATTGTGGTTGGTGCTGGCCCTGCCGGGCTTTGTGCTGCAGTTGCAGCCTCCCGGCAGGGGGTCCGGGTTGCTTTGATAGAGCGTTACGGGATTCTGGGCGGTAACCTTACTTCAGGTTATGTTGGTCCGATTTTGGGGAGTGTCGGAGGGGGGACCATGAGGGATGAACTCTGTTCTGTCCTTGGGGTGATGGAAAACGACTGGATAGGGGAAAAGGGTGTGGCCCACGATTTTGAAATGGCTAAACTTGCTATTGCAGAGTGGATTGCATCCCAAAAGGGGATTGATGTATTCCTGCAGACCAGCATATTTGACGTAATCAAGAGCGGCAATATGGTCAAAGGAGTTGTATGTGCTTCAAATGAAGGTCCTTTGTACATTGAGGCTCCTGTAACCGTAGATTGTTCGGGGGATGGAATAGTTGCGTTCCTTGCTGGCGCACAGGTAGNNGTAGAGAAAGGAAGGGAAGATGGACTGATGCAGCCTGTTACCCTGGAGTTTACCATTGATGGTGTAGACGAGAGCAAAGGTCTCATTTGCATTGGCGATGTGGACAACGTACAGATGAATGGTGTGCGTTTTCTTGATTGGTGCAAGCAAATGGCCGACCAGGGGGTTATTCCTCAAACCATTGCAGCTGTACGGCTCCATCCTTGCGTCCAAATGGGACGAAGGCAGGTTAACACTACTCAGGTAAACAAAGTTGATATGACATGTGTGCAACATATATTCCCGGCAGATCTCGAACTGCGTCAACAAATCCGCCTTTTGACAGGATTCTTGAGGGAGCATTTGCCGGGTTATCAAAACATAAATGTTATTGGAAGCGGGAGTACCACCGGGGTACGTGAAACCCGCCGTGTAGCAGGAGACTATATGATAGATGCCCAAGAGCTTGCATCAGGTTGCCGCTTTGAGGATGTGATTGTGCACAATGCCAATTTTATTGTGGACATACACAATCCTGAGGGAGCCGGACAAGCTGACGATCATATCCAATATTGCAAACCCTATGATTTGCCCTACCGATGTTTCCTTCCCAAAGGGTTGGAGGGCATAATGGTTGCGGGTCGTTGTATCTCGGGCACACACCGTGCCCATGCATCGTATCGTGTAATGTCAATTTGTATGGCAATGGGAGAGGCAGTCGGAATAGCTTCGGCTTTGTCTGCCAAACGGAGATGTACACCAAGGGAGCTGGATGTAAAAGTATTACAGTCAGTTATGATAAATTTAGGAATCGAGTTGTTTGATTGATATATAAAAAAGAATGAGGCAGGTAGTTTTAGTCAAGCCAAAGGTGTTGGAGTTCCGGGAGGTGCCGGAACCAAATTCAAGTGATTTGGGAGAGCATCAATTGCTGCTCAACATAAAGAGGATTGGTATATGTGGTTCCGAAATCCACTCCTACCATGGGTTGCATCCTGCAACTTTTTATCCTGTGATACAGGGGCATGAATACTCTGCCCGGGTAGTAGCAGTAGGTGGGGGTGTGGTTGGAGTGCACCCCGGGGATTTGGTCACAGTGAGGCCACAGTTGGTATGTGGGGAGTGCAATCCTTGCCGTCGTGGCCAATACAATGTTTGTGAAAACTTGCGTGTACAGGCTTTCCAGGCAGACGGGGCTGCTCAGGACTTTTTTGTCGTTGACCAGGAGAGGGTGGTAAAGCTGCCTGCCGGGATCTCTTTGGATTACGGGGCGATGGTTGAGCCTGCTGCCGTGGGTGCCCACTCTACACTCAGGGCCGGCGATTTGACCGGGAAAAACGTGGTGGTTACGGGAGCTGGTGCAATCGGCAACCTCGTTGCGCAGTTTGCTATTGCAAGAGGAGCGAAAAAGGTGCTCATAACCGATATAAGTGACCTGAGGCTGGAGATAGCCAAAAAGTGTGGAATAGCCAATACCCTCAATGTTTCTAAGACTCCGCTCAAAGAGGGTATAGCGGAAGTTTTCGGGGATGAGGGATTCCAGGTGGGCTTTGAAGTTGCCGGAGTGGAGTCTTCTGTGAGGTCATTAATGGAATGCATAGAAAAGGGAAGCACTATTGTAATTGTGGCTGTGTTCGGGAAAGACCCGGCTTTGAGTATGTTCCACCTGGGAGAGCATGAATTGACATTGAAAGGGTCCATGATGTACAGGCATGAGGATTTCGAAACAGCCGTGGAGATGATTGGCCGGGGAGAGATCAACCTCGAACCTCTTGTTTCGGACAGGTTTCCATTTGAAGATTATGATAAGGCCTACGCTTTCATAGACAAAAACAGTGCAACAACAATGAAGGTTATAATCGATCTGGAACAGTGATGGAAGACAAAACGATTATCGGAATAGGTGAGATTGTCTGGGATATGCTACCGGCCGGGAAACAGTTAGGCGGTGCTCCTTTGAATTTTGCATACTTTGCAAAAGAGCTTGGTGCCAAAAGCTATGCAATCAGTGCAATAGGAAATGATGAGCTAGGCCAAGAGGCTTTTCAAAAATTGCGTGGAACGGGAGTTGATATGAGCATGCTCCAACGCAACCACTTCCCTACGGGCAGGGTGTTGATAACAATTGATAGTGAGGGTGTTCCTAGCTATGATATTATAGAGAATGTTGCCTGGGACCAGATTGAGTGCTTGTCCGGAGGGCTTGGGCTTTTAAACCAAGCCGATGCAATATGCTGGGGATCATTGGCGCAACGCTCCGAAACATCTAAGAAAAACATCCTTAGGATGCTTGATGCGGCTCCTGAGAGTTGCCTTAAAGTTTTTGACATTAACATACGCCAGCATTACTGCGATAAGGATATTGCAGAGCAGTCACTTGCAAGGGCGGGAGTCCTCAAGCTAAACGACCAGGAGCTTTTGCCGGTAAGCGAAATGTTCGCTCTTACGGGAGACGAGGAGCGCAAAATGGTTTCCCTTATAAAAATGTTTGACCTCAAGGAGATTGTATATACCCAGGGTGCTCTGTGCAGTGATGTGTATGATAGTTCTGGATTGTGCTCCAGGGTTATGACCCCAAAAGTCAAGGTGGCAGATACTGTCGGAGCAGGCGATTCTTTTACTGCAGCTTATGTTATATCACGCCTCAATGGCCTGGATGTGAGAAGTTCCCACGAGAAGGCGGTTGAGGTCTCTGCCTTTGTTTGTACCCAAAATGGTGCAATCAATCCTCTGCCCCAAAAAATAATTTAAAAAGTGATGATAATTCATGTACGATAGGAATACCCTTTCTGTGGGGATAGTCCACTTTGGTGTTGGTAACTTTCACCGGGCTCATCTCCAATATTATAATAATTTGCTAATGGAACACGAAGACCAAAGGAATTGGGGGGTGTTCGGAGCTATGATTATGCCGTCGGATGGCACTTTGTACTCTGCATTGAAAAGCACAGAAGGTACTTACAACTTAATTGAATGTTACCCTTCCGGTGAAAGAAAGAGCCATTCAATCAGATCCTTGACTGGGTTATGCTGGGGAGAGGAAGATCCGTTGCCAATAATTGAACAGATTGCTTCTCCCGAGACAAAGATCATCACCCTCACCATAACCGAAGGAGGTTATGTTGTGAACACAGCCCGGCCCAAATCGGTTTTTTGGTATGTAGCACAGGGGTTAAGGCAAAGAATGATTGCAGGTCTTCCTGTAACAATACTCTCTTGCGACAACCTGCAACATAACGGGAAGGCTGCTGCCAAAGCCTTTTTGTCATATTTTGATGAGTTCTTTCCCGAAATTGCCTCCTGGGCCAGGGAGAATGTTTCATTTCCAAACTCCATGGTTGACAGGATAACTCCTGCTACCAAGGCAGGAGAGACAACCGATGTGTATTGCGAAGATTTTATACAGTGGGTTGTAGAAGATAATTTTATTGCCGGGAGGCCTGCATGGGAAAGGGTAGGTGTGCAATTCACCAATGATGTTACTCCGTATGAAAACATGAAGCTAAGCTTGTTGAATGCTTCCCACTCACTTCTTTGTTATCCTGCATACCTAGAGGGGTTCAAAAAGGTTGACTCTGTTATGGCTGATCCACGTTATGTCAAACTTATACGTGATTTCATGGACGAGGATGTTACTCCATTTGTCCCTGTTCCGGAGGGTATAAATCTTTTTGATTATAAAGAAGAACTGTTGTCAAGGTTTTCTAACCCAGCCATCAGCGACCAGGTATCCCGACTCTGCGGGGACGGAATATCCAAATTTGCGGTTTACATTGTCCCAACTATGGCAAAGATGATTGCAACAGGGATGGAGGCCAAACGGCTGGCATTCCTTCTGGCAAGCTATTATAAATATCTAAAGTACGGGAAAACTGAGACAGGGGAGATAATTGAAATATTTGAGCCGCATATTACCGATAGTGATAAATTGATTCTGGACAGTGAATCCCGTCTCGGATTTTTTGAACTTTCCCCTTTTGCATCACTCGGACTCAGGAACCATCCTGCCTTTGCCGTTCAGTATGTATACTTTGCAGAACATAGCATAGCCGAAGGTCTCATAGCTTTGGAATCTTAATTGATTCCGTATTTAGCCAGAATCTTTTTTACGGGTTTTTCAATGGATCGGGCCCACAATGAATAGCCGTAATCGTTCGGATGAGTCCCGTCTACCGAAGTTTCATGGTTGTCAGATGCATTTGGTGTAATGAGGTATACATGCTTGTACTTAGCTTTCTCCCTGCCGTTTTTAATTTCCCGGAACAACTCTTCCACAGCCTTTGCCTTTGCAGCTTCCCTCATATCCAGTGCTGTGTCAAAGTTCCTCCTTTCACGATATATAGTCCTCTGGAAAATCAGCGGTTTACCTGGATGAGCCTTGATTAGTCTGTCGATGAATGGAATAAGACGTTCGCTGATGGTGTCTGCATCGGGATTGGAAAAAGTATCGAATATAAAGGCATCGGCCTCAATAGCTTCTAGAACTGTAGTATAGTAGGGCTGCATCATGCATCTGCCGCTTGCTGCAATCGAGACAATCTGTAAGCCTGTGTTGCGCATGAACTGCATGGGCCAGCTCATCCCCGCGCGGCTGGTGCTAACACCTTGGGTAAAAGAGGAGCCGTATACAGCAATACGATGGCGGAAATCAGACCCGGCAGGTTCTATTGAAGCATCCATGTCTATCCCTATTTTGCATGAGTGAACCTCTGAATACATAGGCATATAGAGCATAAAGTCATGTTGGCTTCCATCCATGTTTTCAATAAGGGAGAACGTATCAGTTTCTCCTTTTTTGTACTGCTTGTTTGCACCGCTGGCAGCATACTGCCACTCCCCTTTATTGTTTTTAATGTATAGGTCATATCCTTTAAAAGCAATCGGCATTGTCGAGACCGAATTGTAAACATAACCCCATTCGGTAGATATGGTTATTTTGGTAGTATTGCTCTTAAACAGCACCGCCATACCCACAGGACACCGCACCTGTCTGTTCTCGGTAGTGTTGAATCCTTTGAAAACCAATGTGTCTACACGATGGTAAGGGTTTGGTGTACCGGGAAAAGGTTTGCCAATAAGGTTCAGATCACTGGCCTCGGTGTATCTGACTTCCTGAGCCCTCAGTGAAAAGAAAGCAGCAGCCAGAACAAAAGAAAGGAAAAGCTTTTTCATAGTTAAAATATATACCGTAAAGATAGTAATTTTCCCTGATGCATCCCTCGGATAAATTAACATCTCTCATATAATGAGGTCGTTAATGGAATATATTCATTTTCAACAACATGTTAATTTATCCGAGGGATGCGTCGTTTTGCTGCAAGCCTCAGCAAACCAAGTAGTTGTTAATTTATCCGAGGGATGAAATAAAAAGTGCCGGGGGACCGGCACTTTTTATTCGATGGGGGGGTTATTTGGCGATGGTCATTTCGTCGATGAGGTGTTTGGCTCCGCCAAATTTCTCTATTATGAAGAGGGTGTAGCGAATGTCTACGTTGATGCACCTTTGGAGGTTTGGTTCAAAGATGATGTCGCCGCTCATTGCTTCCCAGTTGCCGTCAAAGGCAGTGCCGATTAAATGTCCATATGCATTGAGGACTGGGCTTCCTGAGTTCCCTCCCGTAATGTCGTTATTGGAGATGAATGCCACCGGCATCTCTCCGTTTGCCATTGCATACATACCGTAGTCCCTGTTCCTGTGGAGCTCCTTCAGTTTTTCGGGAACCACGAACTCCCAGTTGTCGGGATCCTCTTTTTCCATTACACCGTTAAGGGTCGTGACAAAGTCATACATGACGGCATCCCTTGGGGAGTAGTCCAATACTTGGCCATAAGTCATACGCATTGTGGAGTTTGCATCGGGATACATAGCCATGCCTTTTTTCATTTCGAGCTGGCCGGCAATATAATCCTTGTGCCCCTGGGCATATGTTGCGTTTGCTTCCTGAAGCTGGGTTTGCAATACCGGCATAAGCGCAAAGATTGAGTTGCCCACAGCCAATGCAGGGTCATTAATTATTGCCTCAGGGTTGTTTTTTAAAGTGTTGTTGATGGATTCGAGGGAGGTAAACACAGAGCGGTCAAACATATCGTCTACAAATTTACCGATGTTGCCGCCAAACTCCTTATCCAATGTTTCGAAGAATGATGGCCTGTCGGCAGCCTCTACCTTGTTCATGTACACCTCTATCATTGCTTTGGCAACCTTCCTGTCGGTTGGGGCAGAGTAGTTTTTGAAAAAATTTTCGACCCGGCCCTGCAACGCAGCAGCTATCTGGGCTGCCCTCTCCTTGTTGCCATCTTCCAATGCTTTGGCAACACCGGCATAATGGTTTGCCACAGCAGTCAATTCGATGTTGCCCAAGGCCTCTTGCAGGTACCTGAGAAGGTATGTGGGCCTCTCCCTTTTTGCAACAGCCGAGTTGATGTTTTCCAATGCCTTGCCGTATTTTGCAATGCGCTTCTTATCTTTTTGTACCCATTCGGCAAAAGCCTTCTCTTCGGCAGCCCTTCTCTCTTCTACATCGAGTTTTGCAAAGGTCTCATTCATACCGGTTGCCTTTTTCCAGAAATTGGAAGAACTGGCATATTTGCTGGAGTATTGCAGACGTACTTTTGGATCGGCCAGCATATCCTCCATAAGTACATTCTGGCGAACTGTCCTCACATGGATCACGTTTTCATTGATCACATCACGGGTTTCCGCAACCTCTGCAGAGGTCATGAAACGGCTGGTCCGGCCAGGGTAACCGATAATCATGGCAGGGTCGCCCTGCTCAATGCCTTTAAGTGAGATTGTAAGGTGCTTTTTGGGAACATACGGCTTGTTTTCAGGAGAGTAGTCTGCAGGGTTGTTGTCCTTGCCGGCATATACCCTAAAGAGCGAGAAGTCTCCGGTGTGGCGGGGCCACATCCAGTTGTCGGTATCTGCTCCGAATTTACCGATAGAAGATGGGGGTGCACCCACAAAACGAACATCGTTGTAGGTTTTTGTAAGGATGAGGTAGTAGCTGTTGCCTCCGTACATTGAGGTAACCCTTGCACGTACAAATTGGTTGTCCTTAACCGCATTGTCGGTAATCTGCTTTACAGCCTCTTCGATTGCCTTGGTGCGCTCCTCTTCGGTTTTGGCTTTGGAGGCAGCCTTTTCGATCTCCTTTGTAACCTCTGTGAAACTTTCCAGGAAAGTTACCGAAAGACCGGGTGACGGCAGCTCCTGCTGGCGGTTCATGGCCCAAAATCCATTTTGCAGATAGTCGTTTTCCACAGTGCTGAGCCTTTGGATTACTCCGTAGCCACAGTGGTGGTTGGTCAAAAGCAAGCCTTCGGCCGAGATGATCTCACCTGTGCAACCGCCACCGAAATGTACGATTGCATCTTTGAGACTGGCGTTGTTGATATCATAAATATCTTTTGCTGTAAGCTTGAAGCCAATCTCATTCATCTTTTTCATATTGAGCTTCTCTATAAGAGGAAGCAACCACATCCCCTCGTCGGCCTTTACCGGCGCAAGGGAGATTATGATGGCAAATAAAATTAAAAGAGCGGTTTTTTTCATTTTTTTTGTTAAATTTACTTGGTTTGTATGATGTTAGACAAAGATAAATAAATCCTGCATTTTTCATACTATCGGGGGCATGTACAAAATACTCATCATAGTAGACAAGTTCAAAGGGAGTCTCACCGCCCGTGAGGTGAGCTCAATCATTAACGGTTCTTTTGCCACCGTGCTGCCGGATGCCAAGATTACCGCTATTCCTTTGGCAGACGGGGGAGATGGTACTATAGATGCGCTGGAACACTTTGGAGATGAGGTGATTCCGGTAGAGACAGTGGATCCCTTGGGCAAGCCTGTTACTGTGCCTGTATTGAGGGTCGGCAACAAGGTACTGTGTGAAATGGCAAAATCGACAGGGTTGTGGAGTCTTTCAAAGGAGGAGCGGGACCCCCGCCATACCAGCAGCTATGGTTTTGGTGTGGTTATAGAGAAGGTTGCCAGGATGGGCTTCAATAAAATATTGCTGGGCATAGGAGGCAGTGCAACAAATGATGCCGGAGCAGGCATGCTGTCGGCCCTGGGCTTCCGCTTCCTGGATAAAAACAACCGTCCGGTATGTGACAACGGTTTTGTTACCGGGTGCCGGATTGGGGAGATATACCATATAGACGACACGAATGTTCCTTATTACATCAGGAATTTGGAGGTAGAGGTTGCCTGTGATGTGAATAATCCCCTTACCGGGATTTACGGGGCAAGCCATGTTTACGGGCCGCAAAAAGGAGCCACTCCCGGTATAGTGGAGACTCTGGAAAGAGGCGTCGTTAACTTTGCCGGGGTGAGCACAATTTGGTCGGGCAGAGACCTTACACAGATCCCCGGAGCCGGGGCCGCCGGAGGGGTCGGTTATGCACTTGCACTCTTCCTTGATGCAAAATTGCTTAGCGGATGGAGGCTGCTCTTTGACCTGCTTGGAGTGGAGGCCATGATCGGGGCTTCGGACCTTGTTATTACCGGCGAGGGAAGGGTAGACGGGCAGAGCCTGTCGGGCAAGCTATTGGACGGAGTGTTGCAAAGGGCGGGGCACCACAGGAAAAGGGTGTGGGTTATTTGCGGGGACAACCTGCTCACGGATAGGGAGCTGGAAATTGCCGGCGTGGAGAGGCTCTTTGCCATATCGGGGATCCAGCCGGTAAAGGAGGAGGCAATTGCAAAGGGCAGCCACTACCTGGAAAAAATTTCGAGGCATGCTGCAACTTTTTTAAAACCCTCAACGTCTAACGACCAAACAATTTAAAACCAAAAATCATGGAAGACGTTATTGCAGTTGCCAGTCCCTTTGTAGCAGGTATTTTGATAGTGCTTATTGTATTCATAAGCAAAACGCTCAGGGACAAGTCAAAGAACCAGGTAATCATGAAGGCTATCGAACACGGGACAGAAATCTCTCCTGAACTTTTCAAGGAGCAGCAAAGGAAACCGAAAGACCCGCTGACATCGGCCTTGGTGACCATAGGTGTGGGAATCAGTCTTTTCGTAGCCCTTTTCCTATTTTTTGACTACCAGGTGAAATTTGCCGCCTTTGGCTTTATCCCTTTGTTCATAGGGCTTGGACAGTTGACAGCATACCTGATAAACAAGAAGAATAACCAATAGGAGAAATAAAAGCAAAAGTGACCAGGGCACAATTTGAACAAGAGGTAAGGGTAAACCAGGAGCCGCTGCGCCGGTTCCTGCTGAACCTCTGCTCGGGAAACTCTGCTTTGAGTGACGACATTGCCCAGGAGGCATTCATAAAGGCCTATATGAACATAGGATCCTTTGCCGGAATGTCAAAGTTCTCTACCTGGCTGTTCCGGATTGCCTATAACTGTTTTTGCGACCATAAAAGGAAAACGGAGAGATTCGATTCCGTAGAGATAAGCAACACCCTCCACTACTCGATGGACGATACCGACGGCAGGTTCAAAAACCAGGAGCTTTACATGGCTTTGGGCCGTTTGGGAGAAAACGAAAAAACATGTATATTGCTTTTTTACATGGAAGACAAAAGCATAAAGGAGATAGCAGCGATAACGGGTATAAAAGAAAATACGGTCAAGTCTCATCTCTCGAGGGCAAAGGCCAACATAAGCGAATATTTAAAGCACACGGGATATGAAAGATCATGAAATAAAGAGGTTTTTTACCGATAACAAACAGTCAATCCCTGATTCAGGGTTCGAAAGCAGGTTGTTTGCAACTCTGGATTGCCTGCCTCAAAACCTGCCGGTCAAAAAGGAGGGCATTTTCAAAAAGAGATGGTTCATAATGTCGGTTTTTGCCACGGCCGGATTCCTGTTGTTTGTTCTTGCCGGAGGGTATTCCCAAATAGTTGACTCCCTGCTTACTTTTGGTGGAGGGTTAGAGGGGATTAAATCCCTGGAACCACAGGCTATTGTCTCTATGTTATTCCTCTTTTGCATGCTGTTTGGAATCGGCAAATTTGCCGTTGAATCCGAATGAGAGACGATGGTGAATCGTTACACCCAGTTTTTCTATGGCCTCCCTGTGTGCCTTTGTAGGGTAGGCCATGTTTTTTTCCCAGCCATAACCCGGGCACTCCTCGGCCAGTTCCAGCATATGGTGGTCCCTGTATGTCTTGGCCAACACAGAGGCAGCTGCGATTGATGCATATTTGCCATCGCCGCCAACCACACAAATATGCGGGACATCCTTGAATTTATGGAACCTGTTACCATCTATAATAATATGCTCCGGAGCGGGGTTAAGTTGATCCAGGGCACGGTGCATTGCCAGGATTGAGGCATTCAGTATGTTCAACCGGTCAATCTCTTTGGCAGATGCTGTGGCAACCGCCCACGAAACGGCCTCTTTTTCGATGACCTTTCGCAGGAGCTCACGTTGGTTATGGGTTAGTTTCTTGGAGTCGTTCAAAAGCGGATGGAAGAAATCTTTTGGCAAAATGACAGCTGCTGCAAACACCGGACCCGCAAGACAACCCCTGCCGGCTTCATCACAGCCGGCTTCGGCAGAATGATTCAGAAAGGATTTTGCCAGTACTTCTTTAGTTGGTTTGGATTTCATCAAAAGCAAATATAGCCAAAATGTCTTTTTAATAGGTTTTTTTTTGGCTGTCCTGCAGCACTCCGATTATTTTGGTCAGGGATTCTACTTTGGCTTTGAGCACTGAGTTTTCTCCGTTAAACTCCTCCTTGTTTATCAACATCTGTGTCCTTATCTGCTCAATCTCCCTCTGATGTTTTTTTTCCAATTCACGCAGCCTCTCTTCGAACTCCCCTTTGCCCGTCATTCCAAACAGCAGATACTCAACCGAAATGTTGAGCTCATTGGCAATTACGGGTAGCTTTGGATGGATCAGCCGGGTCCTTCCGTTCTCAATATCGGCATAAGAGTTGGCCGAAATCCCGAGCTTACCCGCAAAGGTCTCTTGGGAAAAACGGTTTGCCAATCTGGCACTTTTGATACGTTCTCTGATCTCGTCGCTGTTCATAAAACAAATATAATCCAGCAGGTCGTTTTTTAACACCCAGTAAAAACTGGATTAAGCCGGGCAAAAGTTGTGCATAACAGGTATAAAATTCAAAAAAAGAAAAATCGACGCCAAAAAAAGAAAATAATCACGGGAAAACATGGTGGGTAATGGCTTTTTGCCATAATTTTGAAATAAAAAATGGGAACAAAAATGAAAAATTTAAACGTAACTGATATGTTCTGTCAGCTGATGGAAATGTCACTGTACCTCTCACCTTCTGTAAACAGGGTGTGCATTGCAAAACTATGCTGCTGCAGCCCCGGTATGTTGGATCAAAGTTTAAAGGAGGAGTTCGGTTACACCTCCATGGAAATTGTTGCCCTCTGCAGGCTCCAGTTTGCACAAAGCCTCATGGTTATGGGTGCAGGCTATAACGATTTGTACAGGTACTCCGGATTCTCATCCCGCAAGGAGATGGAGAGGGCTCTCAAGTATATTGTCAATTGATTTTTTTTTCATAAATTTGAGTTTCGTTTAAAAAAACCAGTAACTAATGAACTAAATGGATTAATATGAAAGTCTATCCCACTCAAAGCATCCGCAACGTAGTCCTGTTAGGAAACACGAAGTCAGGTAAAACTACTCTTGCGGAAACCATGTTGTTTGAAGGTAAAGTTATTGACCGGAGAGGTTCGGTCGAAGCCAAAACCAGCGTAAGCGACAATACCGAAATAGAGCAGATTTACCAGCGCTCGATTTATCCTTCTCTGCTGTACACAGAGTTTATGGACAATAAGCTGAATATAATCGATACTCCCGGTTCCGATGATTTCGTGGGCGGAGTGATATCTGCCTTCAAGGTAGCCGATACCGGAATAATGGTGATCAACGCGCAACAAGGTGTAGAGGTGGGAACAGAGATACTTGCAAGGTATGCCGAAAAGCATGACAAACCACTTATCCTGGCTGTAAACCAACTGGACCACGAAAAGGCAAACTTCGAAAACGCCCTCGAATCCCTCAAGCAAACATTCGGGAAAAAAGTGGTTATAATTCAGTTCCCCACCGAAACCGGCCCTTCGTTCAACTCTTTCATAGATGTTTTGAAAATGAAGATGTACCGGTTCAAGGACGAGAACGGCACACGCGAAGAGATGGAAATCCCTGCCGAATTCAAGGACCAGGCAGAGGAGTATCACCAGGAGCTTGCCGAGATGGCAGCCGAGAACGATGAATCTTTGATGGAGACCTTCTTTGAGAACGGCGTGCTTACCGAGGACGAAATCCGTAAAGGTCTGTCTATCGGGCTTGCTCAAAGGGATGTTATGCCTTTGTTCTGCCTTTCGGCAAAAAAGGATATCGGAGTCAAGAGGCTCATGGAGTTTATTATAAACGTAGCCCCTACTCCCGACAAATCTGTCCAGAGGCTTACAGATGGCGAGGTTGTACCATGCAGCGTTTCGGGCCAGGCATCTGTGTTTATTTATAAAACTACAATTGAGCAACACCTTGGCGAGGTTTCTTACTTCCGGGTAATGTCGGGCAAGGTTACAGAGGGGATGGATCTGGTCAACCACGAGAATGGATCCAAAGAGAGGGTTACGGCGCTTTATGCTGTAGCCGGCAAAAAGAAGGAGAAACTTTCAGAGATTGTTGCAGGGGACATCGGATGTACCGTTAAACTGAAATCTGTCAAGACCAACCAAACCCTCAACGGAGGCAACAAAGAGTGGGTTTTTGAACCAATTGTGTTCCCCCCTTCAAAATTCCGTACAGCAATCAAAGCAAAACAGGAAAAGGACGAAGAGAAACTGGGCGAAATCCTCAATCGTGCCCATGCCGAGGATCCCACCATAAAGGTGCAGTATTCCAAGGAGCTTAAACAAACAATCCTGAGCGGACAGGGAGAGCATCATATAAACATACTCAAATGGCACCTCAACAACACCCATAAACTGGAAGTGGACCTGTTCAACCCCAAAATCCCATACCGGGAGACTATAACCAAGGTTGCAACTGCCGATTACCGTCATAAAAAACAATCGGGCGGAGCAGGACAGTTTGGAGAGGTTCACTTGTTGATAGAGCCCGTTGTAGAAGGAGTAGCCGCAAACAATAGATTCAAGGTAGATGGCAAAGAGTTGGTCCTCAATCTAAAGGGTAAAGAGGAGTACACCATGGATTGGGGCGGAAAACTGGAATACTACAACTGTATTGTTGGTGGCTCAATCGATGCCCGTTTTATGCCGGCCATCCTCAAAGGGATAATGGAAAAAATGGAAGAGGGTCCTCTGACAGGTTCCTATGCAAGGGATATCCGCGTCTTTGTATACGATGGTAAAATGCACCCGGTTGATTCAAATGAGATTTCGTTTAAACTTGCAGGCCGTAATGCCTTTAAGGAGGCTTTCAAAAAGGCCGGCCCCAAGATCATGGAGCCTGTTTACAGTGTAGAGGTGCTGGTGCCAAGCGACTGTATGGGTGATGTTATGAGTGACCTGCAAAACCGCAGGGCAATGATTGAAGGAATGAGCAGCGAAAAGGGTTTTGAAGTGCTAAAGGCCAAGGTTCCTCTTGCCGAGCTCAACAAGTACTCAACAACTTTGAGTTCCCTTACTTCGGGGCGAGCCACCTTTACTATGAACTTCTCCGATTACCAACAGGTACCGGCTGAGGTTCAGGATAAACTCCTCAAAGACTACGAGGCTACCGAGAAGGACGATTAACCAAAATGATTAAAGCGCAAAACATCAGGAAATCATACGGGAGTCTATTGGTCCTTAAGGGAATAGATTTTGAGGCAAAAGATTCCGAGGTACTTAGTATAGTTGGAGCAAGCGGGGCAGGCAAGTCCAGCTTGCTCCAAATACTTGGTACCCTGTCACTTCCCGATTCGGGGAAGGTTTTTATAGACGGCACCGATGTGTTTGGTCTCGGTTCGAATGCCCTTGCCGATTTTCGTAATAAAAACATTGGTTTTGTTTTCCAGTTCCACCATTTGTTACCAGAATTCACTGCTCTCGAAAATGTGGCTATCCCTGCCATGATAGGGAAGATGAACCTAAAGGCTGCCAAGGAGAAGGCAAAAGGTCTCCTGACATTGCTTGGGCTGGGAGACAGGCTCACCCACAAACCTTCGGAGTTGAGCGGAGGCGAGCAACAACGGGTTGCAATTGCCAGGGCCCTGATCAACGATCCATCTGTACTGTTTGCCGATGAACCCTCCGGAAACCTCGACACAACAACCAAACAGGAGATACACAAACTTTTTTTCGACCTAAGGGACCGCTTTGGCTTAACCATTGTGATTGTTACCCACGACAGGGAGCTGGCCTCAATGAGCGACAGGATTCTCGAAATGAAAGATGGCGAATTTTTACTTTAAAGGATTTACGGTAAGGCAATCAGGAGCAGCCATGAAGGTAAATACCGACGGGGTGCTTTTACCCGCCTGGGTCACATTGCCCGCCTCCCGGGAATGCCCAAAAGACAACCTGGAGGAAACAATGGTACTGGATGCCGGTTCGGGGACAGGTGTCATATCCCTAATTATGGCCTGCAGGTTAGCCAGAAAGGGCACTGCTTTTAAAATCCACGGGATAGATATAGACCAGGCATCCTATGAAGAGTCCCTGTTCAATTTTGAATCATCACCTTGGAATAACAACATTGTTGCAAGCCACATATCCCTGCAGCAATATTCCAAGGATACTTTAAACCATGGAATATTTGACCTGGTACTCTCCAACCCTCCCTTTTTTTCCAACTCCCTCAAGGCACCCTCACTGCGCAGGAGTATCGCAAGGCACAACGACCTGCTTCCTCCCGGCGAATTACTGGAAAGTTCCTTTAACATTTTAAAGGACGATGGGATATTGGCTTTGGTGTTGCCGGCAAACGAGGGAGATGATCTGGTGGCCCTGGCTGCTTCCAACGGTATGTTTGATTTGAAAAGGTTGTGCAGGTTAAAGACTTTGGAAAACAAAGAACCCAAAAGGTACTTGATTGAGCTGCAAAAAAAATCCCTGCCGATGGCAGGGAAAGATTATGGGTTACCGATTGTAGAAACACTTGTTATGCAGCATCAAGGGGGCTCGGTGTATACTCGTGAGTATGTTGGGCTGGTAGGGGAGTATTATCTTAAGGAGTTGGCTTGGCGGGATGGTTCCCCTGTCTGAGCTGCTGAATCATCTTGATCCGGAAATCCTCCTCGGCTTTATACATTTTTGCTACTTTTTCCACTGAAAGAATCTTCAAAAACCGCGGGTAATAGGTTTTGAGAATGACTCCCTCGGCCTCTCCTCCCGAAATATAGGTCTCAATAAGCTCTTTGAGTTGCACTTCGGAGGCCTTCTCCTCTCCATCCAGGACCCTTCCTATTCTTCGCAAAGCTTGATGGGACCTTCGGTTTACTATCTCACGCTCTTTCCAGAACTCGTTGTACAGTGGCCAAAAATCCCCGGCTTCTTTGGGTGTGAGGTCTATAGCGGTGGTAAAAAATGCAATTTTTGCATTTTGTACCTGTTGGTACCATTGGGAACGTTGTTGCTGCCTCTCAGAAGGCTGTGCCATTAGTGTGCTGCCAAAGGCAATTATTAATGCAATTGTGATTAACCTTTTCATTTTTTAATCTCTTACTTCTAAATATGATAGGGTAACAAGATCCAGATTTTCATTTATATAGTCAATGAGCTCATCCTGGCTTATTTGGTTGCTTTGTCTTGTTACAGAGTCTGTTTCATTGTCATAAAAGTCAATGAATGTTGTTTTAAGGAATCCCTCCTCTATATATATAGTCTCATTTATGCCGGAAATTTGTCCATTGCCACCTCGGGTAAGGTCATCTCCTTTTCCGAATATTCCAAAGACTCCGTAGGCGGCCAGGAAAACCAGGGCAAATGCCATAACAAGACCAAGTTGCGGTTTAAGCACGGTCCAGATTCCGGGATTACCGCTTCTGTTTGCAGAGGTGCCTATCTTGGAGGGAAGGATCTCCCTCAGCTCGGCGAAATATCCCTCCGGAACATTGAAGGAGTTTTCCCTGAGATGCTTTTTTAACACCGGATCCTCTATGTCGAATTTTGCTTTCATACCTCTTTGACTATTTAAATGTGAAAAGGATTAAACTGACTCTTTCAAATATTCCTGAATTTTTTGAAATGCGTGGTGGTACGAGGCCTTGAGAGCCCCTACAGATGTTCCGAGTATCTCCGAGATCTCTTCGTACTTCATTTCGTCGTAATAGCGCATGGTAAAAACTGCCCTCTGTTTGCCGGGAAGCTTCATGATTGCCTTGCGGAAGATCCTCTGTGTCTCGTCCCCGTTGAAGTAGGGGTCGGCCTCAAGCTGATTCTCCACCTGTTTGGAGTAATCGCTCAGGGAGAGGAAAGACCTCATCTTCGATTTCTTTATAAAAGTAAGGGACTCGTTGGTTGCGATGCGGTAGAGCCAAGTATAAAGGCGGGACTCTTCCCGGAAGGAGGGAAGAGCGTTCCAAGCCTTTACAAAAGTGTTTTGAAGAATATCATTAGTATCGTCGTGCGACGCAGTGATCTTTCGGATGTGCCAGTAGAGGCGTTCGCTGTACTTATCCACGATAAGGTTGAAGGCATAATTTTCTTTCCCCTCCTCTCGAAACAATTGTAAGAGATCCTTATCTTCCATCAGTTTAATTATAAACCAGGGCTAGGCCTTTCTTTTGATGACCTTTCTTGCCGCCTCTGCTATGTTTTGGGCCGTGAGTCCGTACTCTTTCATTAGTTGGTCGGGTGTCCCGCTTTGTCCAAAAAGGTCGTCCACAGCTACGATCTCTACAGGCAGAGGCAGTTCCCTCGCGAGAAGTCCGGCAATCAGTTCTCCCATTCCTCCGGCAATCAGGTGCTCCTCTGCAGTAACAACTGCTTTGGTTTTGGCTGCTGATTCTAAGACCGCTTTTTTATCCAAAGGTTTAATGGTATGGATATTTATAAGCTCAACCGAGATTCCCTCTTTTTCCAGGATATCGGCAGCTTCGATTGACTCCCATACCATATGACCGGTGGCAAAGATAGTGACATCTTTCCCGGGGGTGATTACCAAGGCCTTGCCTATCTCGAACGGAGCATCGGCCGGGGTAAAGTTGGGTACCGACGGCCTCCCAAAGCGAAGGTAAACGGGACCATGGTGGTCGGCAATGGCAATTGTGGCTGCCTTGGTCTGGTTGTAGTCACAAGGGTTGATAACGGTAAAGTTGGGGAGCATTCTCATAAGTCCAACATCTTCCATGGTCTGGTGGGTTGCACCATCCTCTCCCAAAGTGATCCCTGCATGGGAAGCGCATATCTTTACATTGGTCTCGGAATAGGCAATTGCCTGGCGCACCTGGTCATAAACCCTGCCGGTGGCAAACTCGGCAAATGAACCGGCAAACGGTACTTTGCCGGCAATTGCCAGGCCTGCTGCAGTACCCATCATATTTGCCTCTGCAATCCCACATTGGAAAAACCTTTCGGGAAATTCCTTTTCGAATGCATCCATCTTCAATGATCCTGTAAGGTCGGCGCAAAGGGCTACAACATCTTCCCTTTTGCGACCCAGCTCCAGTAATCCTGCTCCAAAACCTGAGCGTGTATCTTTGTTTCCTGTATTGTTGAATTTCTCTTTCATCTCATTTAAAATTTGGGGTTGGAAAAGCATGTTAAAAGTCACCCAGGGTTTCGGTAAGTTGAGCCAAAGCCTGAGCAGTCTGTTCGCTGTTTGGGGCTTTACCATGCCAATGGTGAGTACCTTCCATAAAATCAACTCCTTTACCCATAGATGTGTCCAAAAGGAACATTTTGGGTTTGCCGTCACCGATACTCATTTTTGCTTTTTGGATCGATTCCGAAATTACATCCATGTCATGCCCGTCGATTACTTCGCAACTCCAGCCAAATGCCTCCCATTTTGCATGGAGGTCGCCCAGATTCATAACGGCTTCCACCGGACCGTCAATCTGTTGTCCGTTCCAGTCTGTGAATGCGATAAGCCTGTCGAGCTTGTAGTGTGCAGCAAACATGGCTGCTTCCCAAACCTGGCCCTCTTCGCTCTCTCCGTCACCCAACAGCACATATACGAATTTCTCCTCGCCGTTTGCCCTCTTTGCAAGGGCAGCACCATTTGCCACAGACAACCCTTGACCCAGAGAGCCGGATGCCACATGCACACCGGGGAGACCACGCTCAACCGAGGGGTGTCCCTGTAGTCTTGATCCCAATTTGCGGAAGGTGTTGAGCTCCGACACGGGAAAGTAACCGGAGCGGGCCAGTACACTGTAGTATACAGGTGTCATATGGCCTGCCGAAAGGAAGAACATATCACTCCCGCTACCATCGCGCCTCCAGCTTTGGGGCGAGTGTTCCATTTCCTTGAAAAAAAGTGTGACCAGCAGGTCTGTACTGCTAAGGGATCCTCCCGGATGACCCGAAGAGGCCATGTTTACCATTCGGACTATGTCTCTTCTTACCTGAGAGGCTATCTCTTGTAGATTTGATTTTTGAGCCATTATAATGTTAAGATTTATTACACATCCCACAAAGATAGCATCAAACTTATAATTTTGGAATTATTTTTATCTTTGCACCCGGACATTAACTCCACCAGACATAAAATGAAGCATATTAGGAACTTTTGTATTATAGCCCATATCGATCACGGTAAAAGCACGCTTGCCGACAGACTTTTGGAAGCAACCCAAACCGTCACCGGAAGGGATATGGACAATCAGGTCCTGGACTCCATGGACCTGGAGAGGGAGAAGGGCATTACTATCAAGAGCCATGCAATCCAGATGGACTATAAATACAAGGGAGAGAACTATATCCTTAACCTGATCGACACCCCCGGCCATGTGGACTTTTCCTATGAGGTATCCAGGGCAATCGCCTCCTGTGAGGGTGCACTTTTGGTTGTGGATGCTACCCAGGGTATCCAGGCCCAGACCATCTCCAACCTCTACCTGGCAATAGGCCATGACCTGGAAATTATTCCGGTACTCAACAAGATAGATATGGACAGTGCCATGGTAGACACTGTCAAAGACCAGATAATCGAACTCATCGGTTGTAAGGACGAGGATATACTGCTTGCGAGTGCAAAAACCGGCCTTGGTGTACCGGAGATCCTGGAAGCAATTGTAGAGAAGGTTCCCCACCCTAAAGGAGAAGAAGATGCTCCTTTACAAGCTCTTATATTTGATTCGGTGTTCAACTCCTTCCGCGGGATCATTGCCTATTTCAAAGTTGAGAACGGGGTGATAAGAAAAGGGGACAAGGTTAAGTTTTTTAACACAGGCAAAGAGTACGAAGCCGATGAAGTAGGAAAACTCCGTTTGAAGATGGTCCCTACGGGTGAGGTGCGAACAGGCGATGTCGGCTATATTATCTCGGGAATCAAAACTGCCAGCGAGGTCAAGGTAGGAGATACAATCACCCACAGGGAGAGGCCCTGCGCCAAATCAATAGCCGGATTCGAGGAGGTAAAACCGATGGTCTTTGCCGGGCTTTACCCGGTTGAGGCCGATGAGTACGAAGACCTCCGGGCGTCGTTGGAAAAACTCCAACTGAACGATGCCTCCCTTGTGTTTGAGCCCGAATCTTCGCTTGCCCTTGGTTTTGGTTTCCGTTGCGGATTCCTCGGGCTGCTCCATATGGAGATTGTGCAGGAGAGGCTCTACAGGGAGTTTGACATGGATGTGATAACAACCGTACCAAACGTTTCGTACAAGGTTTACACCACCCAGGGGGATACCCTTGAGGTGCACAATCCTTCGGGACTTCCTGCCATCACACTTATTGATTATATTGAGGAGCCTTATATTCGCGCACAGATTATTTCTAAGTCGGAGTACTTTGGAGTTATTATGAAACTCTGCATGGATAAAAGGGGAACGCTCATCAGTCAAAACTTCCTTACCAGCGAAAGGGTCGAGCTCAACTACGACATGCCACTGGCAGAGATTGTATTTGACTTTTATGATAAACTCAAATCGGTCTCACGAGGTTACGCATCTTTTGACTACCACGTGACAGGTTACAAGGAGGCGAGCCTCGTTAAACTGGATATACTACTCAACGGGGAACAGGTGGATGCTCTCTCCAGCCTCATCCACAGGGATCATGCATATGACTTCGGACGCAGGATGTGTGAGAAGCTCAAGGAACTTATTCCGCGACAACAGTTTGATATAGCAATACAGGCTGCCATCGGGGCCAAGATTATTGCCCGCGAAACAGTGAAGGCTGTAAGGAAGGATGTGACAGCCAAATGTTACGGAGGAGATATATCACGTAAGAGAAAGCTTTTGGAGAAACAAAAGAAGGGAAAGAAACGTATGCGCCAGGTAGGTAACGTGGAGGTTCCGCAAAGTGCTTTCATGGCTGTGCTCAAGCTGGACTAACAATCAGGAAAAAGAAAAAAAAAGGCTGCCGGTAAAGGCAGCCTTTTTTTTCATCCCTCG
>WARP01002510.1_pt1 | contig 22506 bp, 25 predicted proteins | sample 4769151 | NCBI WGS metagenome assembly WARP01 (sample SAMN08893023, study PRJNA449175) | gut metagenome | isolation source: rumen sample fed with dry roughage | host: cow | place: India: Nagpur | collected 2016
GCAAATTGCTTTTTGAAAAACTTTTTAAAAAACCAATTTTTAAGCGTCTAACTATCTGCTATATAAATGAATATCCCTGTCAAACCCTCGCCCGCCTTCTGGCAATTCACCGCCTCCCGCCAAGTTTAAAAGGTGCTTCGCAGTTTATACGGCCGGTTATCCGTCATACCCGCACCTCTGTATAGCGCTGTTATTCTTCTTATTAACACTTTTTTACGGATGATCTGCAATGTAAACTATGTTAAAAAGATTGCCATGCCCCTACCTGAATCAACCGAGACACGAAGGAACCTCCGCCACAGCGAACAAAGTGAGCGAGGAGGAAAAGTTCCTGAGGGGCTGCGGTTGATTCAGGTAGGGATAAAGAGCAGGTCTTTGAGCGAAGGAACCTCCGCCGGAAGCAGCGAAGCGAATGAGGAGGAAAAGTTCCTGAGGGGCTGCGGGTGAGTGGTAAGGATTACTGTAAATATTCAACCAATTTTCTTAGATTTACATAAGAATTACAGAAAAGTATGAATAACGAAAAAGTTGCGCTGGTTTGGCTGAGGAGGGATCTTAGGGCAAGTGACAATAAGGCGCTGGAGGCGGCTGTGGCGAGCGGATTGAGTGTAGTTCCGGTTTTTGTGTTTGATCCGGGAATTCTTGAATTGTTGCCTGACAGGGAGGATAGACGGGTTGAATTTATTATCCGGAGCTTGAGAAGGGTTGAGAGTGAATTGGGGCCGATTCTCTGTTTTTATGGAAGGCCGGCAGATGTTTTTGAGTGGTTTATTAAGGGAGGATGGAAAGGCATAAAGGTTGACAGACAGGAGGACAGGCAGGAGGATAATAATCTGAACAGGCCGGCGGCACTGTTCTACAATGAGGATTATGAGCCTGCTGCTGTAAAGCGGGACAATGAGGTGGAAAAACTTTTCAGGGAGAGCGGGATTGCTGTTAACAGGTTTACTGATCAGGTGATTTTCGCTCCGGACGATTCCAGAATCAGAAAACCGGATGGGAGTCCTTATACAATATATACACCGTTTGCTAAAAAGTGGCGTGGGGCTTATGGTGGCGGAGATGTATCCGGAAGTGTTAGTACCAGGAGCATTGGAGCCGCCGTTAAAAGCGGACAAATCGCAAAGCTACTCCTCGACTTCCCCACCCTTAAACTATTCGGTTCAACCCCCACTCCTGAACAAATCGGCTTTAAAACCATACAAAACCTTGGTTTTGAAGATGACCCGGGTAAGTTACTCTTGAAATTTAGAGAGATACTTCCTGATTATCACAAAACACGGGACCTGCCGGCGATGGAGAGAGGAACGACAAAAATCGGGATACACCTGAGATTTGGAACAATAAGCATTAGGGAGGCGGTGGCAATTGGGGCAAAATTAAACGACACATGGCTTGGCGAGCTTATATGGAGAGAGTTCTTTATGCATATTATCAAGCACTTTCCATATTCTGAAGATGCCTCTTTTAAAAAGCAGTATAACTTTATTCCCTGGAGAAATGACCAAAGGGAGATTGAGGCGTGGATGCGTGGGGAAACCGGCTACCCGCTTGTGGACGCAGGAATGCGTGAACTAAATGAGACCGGGCACATGCATAATCGGGTTAGAATGGTGGTGGCCAGCTTCCTGACAAAACACCTGCTGACAGACTGGCGCATAGGCGAAACCTATTTCGCTGAAAAATTAAACGACTACGAACTATCTTCAAACGTGGGGAACTGGCAGTGGGCCGCCGGAACAGGCTGTGATGCAGCACCATATTTCAGAATTTTCAACCCATCAGAACAGGCCAGAAAATTTGACCCACACGGAGACTATATCCGCAGATGGGTACCTGAGGCATTTGAAGCTGAAAAATCAATCACAAGCGCTTCAATTACATTGTCAAAATCTTATCCGTTACCTATTGTTGAGCACAGATTCGCACGAGAAAGAGCTCTGGCAGCGTACGCGTCAAGCAAAAGTAACTTGATTTAGAAAAAATAAATTTAGAAAGTTAACACCCTGTCACTATCGGTTACCCAGTCGGCAAGGAACGCCATTGTGGATTTTTCTGCTCCATCAAAATATGGATGGTTCTTGTATATTCCGCAACGAGTCATACATGTTCCGCAAACTTTAACGGGAACACCTTTTGAAATCAAATCCTTTAGCATCTGAGAAAGGTCCTGGTCATAGTTTTCAGGGGCTTTGCAAACATCACGTGCCATGTCTACTGAATCGTTCATAAGAAAGATTCTTACCTCATCTCCCTTTGCTCTTAATGTTTCAGCAAGTCTGAGCCCATTCCATGTTACGTCTGTGTTATCGTATGGCTCTCTGTTGAATATAATAAGTATTTTCATTTCGCAATTATTGTTATTGTTTACAAAAATAGGAAAATAATTAACAAAAAAAAGGCCCCAATCAGGGACCTCTCTTTCAATTGATTGCCAAAAACTGTGGCAAGGTTACATTTTGTCGTTGCTTCCCAAAACGTTAAGAATCTTGTGCTTGTAGAGCTCTTTAAGTGCGTCGCGGGCAGGGCCGAGGTATTTGCGCGGGTCAAATTCGGCAGGGCTTTGAGCAAACACTTTACGGATTGCTGCTGTCATTGCAAGACGGCCATCTGAGTCAATGTTGATTTTGCAAACTGCACTAGCGGCTGCCATCCTTAATTGCTCTTCAGGAATACCGATTGAATCTTCCAGTTTGCCGCCAAATTTGTTGATGTCCGCAACCACATCCTGAGGAACGCTTGATGCTCCGTGAAGAACGATAGGGAATCCGGGAATTCTCTGCTCAATCTCTTTAAGGATGTCAAGACGGATTTCAGGTTTTTGACCGGGTTTGAATTTGAAAGCACCATGTGAAGTGCCTATTGAGATTGCCAGTGAATCAACACCTGTTCTCTTGACAAACTCCTCTACCTCTTCAGGTTGAGTGTATGTATGGTGCTCGGCAGAAACCTCATCCTCCACTCCGGCAAGTACTCCAAGTTCCCCCTCAACGGTAACACCGTGAGCATGTGCGTACTCGACAACTTGTTTAGTAAGCTCTATATTCTTCTCAAACGAGTGGTGTGAACCATCAATCATAACAGATGAGAAGCCCATATCAATGCAAGATTTGCATAGTTCAAAGCTGTCACCGTGGTCAAGGTGAAGAACTATAGGAATATTTTGTCCAAGCTCTTTTGCGTACTCTACAGCACCCTGTGCCATATATCTAAGAAGTGTCTGGTTTGCATATTTGCGTGCACCGCTTGAAACCTGAAGAATAACAGGCGATTTTGTCTCAACACAGGCAGAGATAATTGCCTGCATCTGCTCCATGTTGTTAAAATTGAAAGCCGGAATAGCGTATCCGCCCTTTACTGCCTTGGCAAAAAGCTCTTTTGAGTTTACCAGGCCTAGTTCTTTGTATGAAATCATTTTATATAATTTGTTTGGAGTTATTATTTCTGAATATCAATTATCATGAATTGCTGCTTCGATTCAATCAAAAATCATGCAAAAATACAAATTTATAAGCTTAAACACTAACTTTGCATAAAACACTGAAAAGATGAAAACTCATATCCTTCAGGAAACCAACTGGGAGAGCGTCAAAAATTCTCTTTACAATGTGGCAATTCTCCCATGGGGAGCCACTGAAGCGCATAACCTCCACCTGGCATACGGTACAGACACAATTCTGGCAGAAAGAATAGCTGCAGATGCTGCTGAAATTGCAAATCTCAGCGGTGCAGGAGCAATAGTTTTACCATCTATAGCCTATGGAGTAAACAGCGGACAGATGGAGATACCGCTCTGTATGCATATGAACCCCACAACTCAGCTTTCCATTCTCAGAGATATCCTGTATGTTCTGGACATGCACGAAATCAGAAGATTTGTCATAATAAACGGACACGGCGGAAACGCCTTCCAGCCATTAATCAGAGAGTTATCTTTAGAATTTCCTGACATAATAATGTCATATGTTAATTGGTGGACAGTTGCAAAGGCCGATAAGTACTTTGTAGAGCCGGGCGACCATGCAGGTGAACTGGAGACATCGGCAATGATGTACACCAATCCTAACCTTGTAGCTCCGCTTGACGAAGCAGGGACAGGGGCCGAGACAAAGTTTAAAATTGAGGGGCTTCGTGAAAAGTGGGCATGGACTCCAAGAAGGTGGATCTACATCTCTGAAGATACAGGTGTGGGTAATCCAAAAAAAGCGTCAAAAGAGAAGGGAGAACTCTTTGTAAAACAGTGCACAGAGAAAATAGCAAAATTTATTCTGGAATTTTCACAGATAGAAAATGAGGAGGATCTCTATGAATAATTCTAAAAATTCAGTTACTAAAAATGTTCTAATTGTATCTGCCCCGTCAGGTGGAGGCAAAAGCACCATAGTGGGGCATCTGTTGAAAACCTTTAACTGCTTTGACTTCTCGGTATCGGCAACATCAAGGGCTCCCAGAGGGGCGGAGGTTCATGGAAAGGAGTACTTCTTCCTCTCTGAGGCCGAGTTTAAAAGCATGGTTTCTGCCGGAGAATTTGTTGAGCACGAAGAGGTATATCCCGGATTATTCTATGGAACCCTCAAAAGCGAAGTTGAACGAATCTGGGGCAATGGAAAGATTATCCTCTTTGACATAGATGTTATGGGAGGAATGAATCTTAAAAAGCTTTACGGCGACAAAGCTCTCTCACTGTTTATTGCCCCGCCGTCCCTGGAGACCCTTCGCGAAAGACTTGTAAAGCGCGGCACCGATACGCCGGAAGCAATTGAAAAAAGAGTAGCCAAGGCTGAGAAAGAGATGCTATACTCAGGTAATTTTGACAAAATCCTTATAAACGATGACCTGCAAACTGCACTTAATGAGGTGGAGTTAATTATAAGAGAGAACTTCTGAACTTATGCGTACAGCCCTTTACTTTGGATCATTCAACCCATTTCACGCAGGGCACGCCGCCATTGCCAGGTGGATTCTTACAGTGGGAGGACTCCACAGGCTCGTACTAGTTGTTAGCCCAAAAAACCCACTTAAAGAGCGGGCAGAAAACATCTCACCTATAGACCGGCTCAATCAGGTTCGCGGTGCCGCCACCCGCCTGGCCGCAGAACCACAACTAAAAGCCAAAGGAAAACAAATTGAGGTTTCAGACATTGAATTCTCAATGCAGGAGCCACTCTACACAATCAAAACGCTAAGAAAATTTCGCGAAACAGAACCCGGCGTAGAACACATCCTTGTAATAGGTTCAGACAACCTTGAAATAATTGAACAGTGGAACTCCTGGCAAGAGCTACTCGCAGAATTCGAAGTCTGGGTTTACCCACGGCGGCAGGGCACCTTCGAAGAACTAAACACGCATCACAACTCAGCTACACACAATAACGTAACGGCCCTTTGCGCCCACTACGGCGTCAAACTCATTGACGCCCCCTACCTTGACATCTCCTCCACCAAAATCCGCGAAATGGAACTCCGCGGCGAAGAGACCGGGGAACTGAAATACTAAGCAATTGCTGTCTCACAGGCGTGGGAAACTTTAGCCCACGCCTGTTGCGCTTTTCACCACGCATCCGCCCCTTCCAGAGAGCTATTATTCAGTAGTTTTCACAAAATAATCCCATAGTGGATCCTGAGGTGGCGGGGCGGTGATGAAGATTTGGGTTTTCTTTACGGGGTGGGTGAATTTGACACTGCGGGAGTGAAGTGAGATGCTGCCGTCTCGGTTTGAGCGTGGTGAGCCGTATTTGAGGTCGCCTTTGATGGGGCAGCCGATGGCGGCGAGCTGGCAGCGGATTTGGTGGTGCCGGCCAGTAAGAAGTTCTACTTCGATGAGGTTGTACCGGTCTCCTGTGGCTATGAGTTTGTAGTTGAGACGGGCCTCCTTGGAGCCGTTGCGCTCTTTATCGTATGCGTATGATTTGTTCTGCTGCTCGTTACGGTAGAGGTAGTGGCGGAGCTCGCCCGCCTCCTTCTGAGGCCGGCTCGCCGTAATGGCCCAGTATTTTTTCTCAATTGCCCCCTCCCTGAACATCTCATTCAGACGCTCAAGGGCCTTAGATGTCTTTGCAAATATTGCAATTCCGCTCACCGGTCTGTCCAATCTGTGAGGCACACCAATAAACGCCGCGCCCGGCTTTGCATCCCGGCGCGCAATAAACCCCGCCACAATCTCGCTCAGCGGAGTATCCCCGGTCTTGTCACCCTGCACAATCTCCCCCGGCCTCTTATTCACAATAATTATATGATTGTCTTCAAACAAGATATCCAGCCACTCAGCAGAGTTTTTCTGCGCAGTTTTACCCAAGATCCCCCTATTATTTTCGCTCATTTTAATCAATTTCAGATGTGCAAATCTAGACAAATAATTACAGAATCAACAATGCCCTCTGACACCTTGTCAGTATTTCCGCATTGGCACAATCTTAGAAGTATTGAGGCAGACCCACAGGGGAAAACCACTCAACAAAGCAAACAATTAAATATATATATAAAATGGGAAAAATAATCGGAATTGACCTGGGCACTACCAACTCCTGCGTTGCAGTGATGGAGGGAAATGAGCCCGCAGTAATAATCAATAGTGAAGGCAAAAGAACAACTCCATCAATAGTTGCATTTGCAGACAACGGCGAGAGAAAAATCGGCGACCCTGCAAAGAGACAAGCAATCACAAACCCAACCAGAACCATATTCTCAATCAAGAGATTTATGGGAGAGACCTTTGACCGCGTTTCACAAGAGGTGGGCAGAGTTCCTTACAAAGTTGACAAAGGGGACAACAACACACCACGCGTAAACATAGACGGAAGACTATACACACCACAAGAGATATCGGCAATTGTCCTACAAAAGATGAAGAAGACAGCAGAAGACTATTTGGGACAAGAGGTAACAGAGGCAGTTATCACCGTTCCCGCATACTTCAGCGACTCACAAAGGCAAGCCACTAAAGAGGCAGGCGAAATCGCAGGTCTTAAGGTGAAAAGAATCATCAACGAGCCTACCGCAGCAGCCCTTGCATACGGACTTGACAAGATGCACAAAGATATGAAGGTTGCAGTGTTTGACCTTGGTGGCGGTACATTCGACATATCAATTCTTGAATTAGGCGATGGCGTATTTGAGGTTAAATCTACTAACGGCGACACACACCTTGGCGGTGACGACTTTGACCAGATGATTATTGACTGGCTGGCAGATGAATTCAAAAACGAAAATAATCTTGACCTTCGTAAAGACCCAATGGCCCTTCAGAGGCTTAAAGAGGCAGCTGAGAAGGCAAAGATTGAACTCTCAAGCCAGACATCAACAGAGATCAACCTTCCATACATTATGCCCGTTGACGGCGTTCCAAAACACCTTGTAAAGACACTTACAAGAGCAAAATTCGAACAACTCTGCGACTCACTCATTCAGAGAACAGTTGAACCATGCCGCAAAGCCCTCAGCGACGCAAACCTGTCGGCATCAGATATTGACGAAGTACTTCTCGTAGGAGGTTCAACCAGAATTCCCGCCATCCAGCAGATAGTAGAGAAGTTCTTTGGCAAAGCACCAAGCAAAGGCGTTAACCCGGACGAAGTAGTAGCAGTAGGTGCAGCCATCCAGGGCGGCGTACTCTCAGGCGATGTTAAAGACGTTCTCCTTCTGGATGTTACACCACTATCCCTGGGTATTGAGACCTACGGCTCAGTGATGACAAAACTCATCGAGTCAAACACCACCATCCCTACCCGCAAATCCGAGGTATTCAGCACCGCCAGCGACAACCAGCCATCCGTAGAGATCCACGTTCTACAAGGCGAGAGACCAATGGCCAAAGACAACAAGACCATAGGCCGATTCCACCTTGACGGTATTGCACCTGCACCAAGAGGCGTTCCTCAAATTGAGGTGACCTTTGACATCGACGCAAACGGAATCCTCCATGTATCGGCAAAAGACAAAGGAACCGGCAAAGAGCAGAAGATCCGCATTGAAGCTTCATCAGGCCTTACCGATGCCGAAATCCAGCGCATGCGCGACGAGGCAAAAGCAAACGAAGCAGCCGACAAGGCCGAAAGAGAGCGCGTAGACAAAATCAACGCAGCCGACGCAATGATATTCCAGACCGAGAAAAACCTCAAAGAGTACGGCGATAAGATATCGGCAGACAAAAAAGCCCCTATCGAAACCGCCCTCAACAACCTCAAAGAGGCGCACAAATCTCAGAACCTCGAAGCCATTGACAAAGCTACCGAAGATATGAACACCGCATGGCACGCCGCGTCAGAAGAGATGGCCAAAGCCGCCCAGTCCGGCCCACAACCCGGCGCCGACCAACAAGGCCCCGGCCCAGGCGCAGGAAACGGCAACGGTAAAGGCGACCAGGAGGTAACAGATGCAGACTTTGAAGAGGTAAAGTAAGCGAGTAAGCAAGCGGAAAAAAGCCGCAAATTTCGCGAAGCGAAAATAGAGGAAGGCTCTTTATGGATGACCAAGCTTGTTTGGTCAGACATAGGAGCCTTTCTCTTTTGCGGGCTCTTAGCCCGCAGCGGCTATTTTTCCCGAGCGAGAGCGACACCCGGCGCCCTGCACCTGGCGCGCCGGAACTACGACCGACAAGTCACCTGCTACTACCTCAGGGGTAAATGGCCAGATAGCTGGTTTTGTGCGTATTATGAAAAATTTAAGAAAGTACACAACACGCTAATTATCAACTGCCTGGCCATTTACCCCTGAGGTAGCGACGACGAATTTTGGGTAGACTAGAGAGGGTTTGAGTGGGATATTCATCTATATAGCGTATAGACAAAAATCCCTGTCAACCGACAGAATTATAAGGTGCAGTGGACCGAATAACATACACTATCGATTCATCATATTAATCTTTAACACATCTTATTGAAATAGCACTTATCATAGGATAATTGTATATAAATGGCTTTTTATCATTATAATCCATATACAAGCATTCTATTCTACTTGTAGAAGTACCCCCCCAGAAAGATCTTGACCATGTCCTGTAAAATCTTCCAAAACCATAGTAGTTACCTTCGTAAATATTGCCAGCAGGAATTGCGCTAAATCCACTTGAGTTATTTGCTTGAGTTGATGGAATAATCCAATGTGCATTACCTTTCTCTCTTAGTTTACCACCAGCTTCATCTTCACCACCAAGAAAATTCATTAATTCATTATATTCAGCAGTTGTAGGAACATGCCATCCACCGGGACAAATATTTGGATTGATTGCTGCATACCCATTATAGAGATGACCATAAATAGACCTCATTTTTTCATCTGCAGGAATAAAACCAAAGCCTGTTTTATTAGTATTATTCCATTCATTTTTGGTTGCTAAAAATTCTATCTTTTCTCCATTTCTAAGTTTGGTCGTTCGAAGATTTTCTGCCATCCAGGTTTTATTACCAATTTTTATTGTTTTATATACATTACCATCAATATCACTCACATTTTCATAAGTAAGATTGTCATTAAAAGCAATTGGCATAAAAACTTGCTCAGTCTGTACCTCTACCTCAATTTTTGAATAATTTATGCCAGTACCATTTTTCGCATAGCCTCTTGCAAAATATAGAGAGTTTGGCTCAAGTCCTGTTAGATTAGTTATATAAAAATTCCCTGACGACTGAGTACTCGGTGCATACCTGTTTTTATCCAGTGTTGAGAACATCTCATAACTCCAAACTACCCCCTTCTCAATAACAGCAGATGTGCCGGCATCTGTTATAATACTCTCAACCTTTGCACTATTTGTAGTAATATCCGTAACCCCTAAAGTTAAAATTGAGGGCACCATTGGGCCATCTTTAACACATCTAACAGAATTTCCACTCTCTTTTTTCAAACCATCTCCAAGTAGCGGATGTGCATCATAGATTAATACAACTTCAATAGCATATACCTCAGCATACTCTGTAGACGACCACCACCTGCCGACTTCGTTTCTTGAATAGAAACCATCGTTTGATACGTATTTATCACCAATATCTCTCATACCCCCTGGCAGCGCTGTAAAACCGGTAGAATTAGTAACTCCCAAATTATTCTCTTTCCAATGTTCAAAGCCTGGCTCCATTATTTTATGTGCATAATAATAAGGGCCATTGTTAGCTTGATGTCTGAATGCAACAAAATCATCTTCAGTAGGAACATGCCAACCATCCGGGCATAATTTTTCAGTTTCAACAACATACCAGTTATATAGTGCTCCATATGCAAATTTTGAAGTGGTATCATTGTTATACCAGCAGAATGCAGGACTCTTCAAAGTTCGCCAAACACTATGGCTTTTAACTTCAGGTATTTGTGTACCATCATTAAGCCTTGTCGTTTTAAGATTATCTGCCATCCATGTCTGATGACCAATCTGTACTGTTTTATATACATTCCCCTCAATATCAGTTAATGTCCCATACTGTATTGAATTATTGTATGAAATCTTTAGTGTCGTAAAACTTAACTCCTTACTATATGATACTCCCATACTATTTTTAGCAAATGATTTAAGATAGTACTTAGTACCAGGAGACAAGCCTTGTATTATGTTTGAGTATGAATTTTGAGTTTGATCAGATACAATTTTTGAATCACTAACAGTGGGATCACCTGTAGTATTCCAGCAAAAACCCTTCTCTTCAACTGGTAATCCTCCGTTACTTACTACTAATGCTTCACAAACTACATTGATTTCATTAATGTTTTTCACAATAATTGTCGATACAATTGGAGGAGTTAAATTTGTTGTAATAGATTTCTCCTCTCCAAAGAGGGTTCCTGTTTCGGTTTTAACATAAGCTTTGAAATAGTATTTGACTCCAAAATCCAAGTTCTTAATAGTGCATTTAAACTGTCCTATTCCTACTTCTGCATTTTTAACTGAACTTGTTAAAGTAGGCCCTGGAGAAGTGCTCCAACAAAATCCCATTGCAAGTATTTTTACACCATCCATATTTATCACTTCACCAGTGCAAACGATCGAATCAGCTGCAAAATATTCAACATTAACAGTACGAACATCCACATTTGTACCTGTTTTATCCTTCTGACAACCTAAGGAAAATAATACCATAAGCAAGAAGGAGCTTAGGATTTTTGTATTCATAGTAATAGTAAGGAATTATTATTCGTGAAGTTATAAAATAAATTAGGTAATGCACCATATTTCATTGTCAAAAACTGTCAATCCCCCACCCTAACTTTGTACCATAATTTAAAAAACGACAAGTTATGGACACAAATGAACTTATACGGGAGTGGCTTTTTGATCTGCTTACAATTCAGTGGGAGATTGAGGAGAACGGCGGAACAGGCAACTGGGAGAATGCACAGCTGGTGCTTAAACACACAGACCTGCGCTACAAAATTACAGACACCATTGGCCTTAACGACACCAGGGAAAATATGAGACTTTTCATTGCCGACAACCCCACCGACGAGGAGGAGATTGACAAAATTATGGGCCGACTCTCCACCGCCACCACTAAGCAATTTCTGAGGGAGATGAACTATGACTATCTTGAGGTTTGAAAATCCATTAAAACAATGATCAACCAACTATCAATAAGAGAATTACTCCCGCAAGAATTCCCCCTCATGGAAGAATTCATGTATGAATCAATCCATCAGCCTGATCCTCAAAACCCCTACCCTAAAGAGGTAATCTATTACCCGCAGGTGAAAATCTACTGGGATAACTGGGGGCAAGAGAGGGACGACTATTGCCTGGTTGCTCTTGTGGAAAACAGAGTTGCCGGTGCTGTTTGGATTCGCACTTTTAAGGGAGAGCTAAGGGGATTCGGCTATGTTGACGAACAAACCCCGGAGGTAGCGATTGGATTGCACGAAGCCTATCGCAATCAAGGAATTGGAACCCAAATGATGCACCAGATTATCAACCACATGAAAGAGAAAGGCTTTAGACAGGTTTCTCTGAGCATAACTAAAGGAAATCCTGCGATACGGCTATATGAGAGGTTAGGGTTTAGAACAATCGAAGAAAACAGCGAAGACTTTATTATGCTTATGCAATTACTATGAATTATAACAATTTGCTGATTCTAAAATTTTGAATTATGGAATAACGTGGTTAATTTTATAAAATGAAATTCTACCTCGGCGTAACAGACTTTGAATGGTACAATTACCTTTCGCAGAGGGAAAATGAGGATATCAACTTCTGGCAGCCTGGAGGTAATACAAACTTCAGGGCAATTAATCCAGGAGCACCATTTTTATTTAAATTAAAAAGTCCATATAATGCCATAGCCGGCATCGGCTTTTTCTCTTCTCATGCGATTTTACCATTAGATGTCGCATGGAGCATATTTGAAGGGAGAAACGGAGTAGAATCATTTTTCAAATTCAAACAGAAGATAATTAATTACAGAAGCAGTGATAATCCATACAGTAAAAATCCCAATATTGGGTGTATTGTACTTACTGATCCCATTTTCTTTGATAAGTCCGATTGGATTGAAGTGCCTGCTAACTGGCACAGAAGCATAGTTCAAGGAAAATCTTATGACACTTATAACTTAGAGGGGAGAGAACTATGGTCTAAAGTTGATTTGCTTCTTAATAAATACCGCCTTTTTGAAAGATCTGAATCTGCAAAAAGCCAGCTTGTACTTGCAGAACCAGAAGCGGAATACACAAAAAAATATCTTACCAAAGTCAGACTCGGACAGGGAGCATTCAGAGTTCAGCTTACCGATGCCTATTCAAGAAGGTGCTCAATAACCGGAGAGAAAACACTGCCCGTTCTCGAAGCAGCGCATATTAAACCATTCTCAGAATCCGGTCCTAACCATATTTCTAATGGATTGTTACTCAGAGCTGACCTCCACAAACTATACGACTCAGGATATATAACACTTACAAAGGATTATAAAGTTGAGATAAGCAGAAAAATCAAAGAGGAATTTGAAAACGGCAAAGAGTATTACAAACTGCATGGAAGCGGATTACTGGTACTTCCAAAAGATCTCTCAAACAGGCCTGATGTTAAATATATTGAGTGGCACAATATTAACATTTACAATGGATAACAAAATAGAAATTTTTGATAGTTCAAAATTTAACAATACTGGTTATTGGATTTTTTTCTGTAATCCAAAACTATGGCAAATTGACGAATTCTTAGAAACAGGAGAAATTCATTCTACCTGGAAAATTACAGAATGGCAAAAAAATTTCTTTAAAAAAGGTCAAAAGGCTTTAATTAGAGTCGGTATTGATTTAAGAACAAAAGCAGAGTTAGGAGGAAAAGATAGACTTAAGCCTGGCATCTATGGTATTGTTGAAATAACAAGCGAAGCAATAAATATTTCTGATTCCGACGAACAATTTTGGTTAAAGCAAGATAGCAAAAACATTGATAATAAATTTCGTGTAAGAATAAAGTACTTAGAAAATCTATTGGACAATCCAATACTATTAAGCGACATTAAACACTCTGAATTATTCAAAGATGAAAATACTTTACTTAATGGCCGTCAAGCGTCATCTTGGTCAATAAAAAAAGAGACTTTCATTAACCTCTTAGAAATTGCAAAAATTAAGATTAATATATTATCTGAAATATCAAATACGGAACTTAATAATATTCTTGACCTGAAGAAACTTGAAGCCAAATATTTTAACGCAACTCCAAGAATAAAAGAAATAATCAGTCGTAGAATTGAGAGAGGAGTAATTTCTAAAGTCGCAAAGAAGGCTAATAATTATGAATGTCAAATTTGTAAAGCTTTATCAATATCTCCATTTGGATTTATGAAACCAAATGGGGAAAATTATATAGAGACTCATCATATTATTCCTGTTTCAGAATTGGAGCAAGGATCTCTTGGAACATTAAATCTTTTAACTGTTTGTGCAAATCATCACAGGCAATTACATTATGGTAATTTTAAGATTATTAATAATTGTAATGATTTTATTGAGTTCTTACTTGATGGAAAAAAATTATTAATCAAGAAACCTAATTATGATTCTTTAGCAAAACATGTATCAAATTTAATATAAATAGTTTGCTATTCTGCTGTATATGGGACCAGTAATAGTTATCTCCCTTTAATACATTATAATAAATCACCCCCCAATGCAAATCACCCCCCACTCCATCAACAACTCAAATATCGGAGAAATAATTTCTGATGAAGTAATTCTAAAAACTACAGATGATGGATTAACCATCCTCGGGGATCTCTATTACCAGGGGTATGACAAAATCATAATCTACGAGAAGAATATCACCCCGGAATTCTTTGACCTCAAAACCGGAATTGCAGGTGAAGTACTCCAAAAATTTGCCCAATATAGAATTCCGCTGGCCATAGTAGGCGATTTCTCAAAATATACAAGCAAAAGCTTAAAAGACTTTATCTTCGAAAGCAACAAAGGGAAGTTTATCAACTTTATCGCATCAAAAGAGGAGGCGTTGAAAGTACTAGCAACTTCTGTCGTGTAATGCAAACTCTACCCCACATGTGGAATTTGCCCTTTAGAATAGAACTAAAATCAAAATAATAAATACTCCCCAATGCAAAATAAATCTCTAGTTGTAATCGACATTCAAAATGACATTACCAAAAACTACAAAGTAATAATTGACAATGTTAACCGGGCAATAGATTGGGCCGTAGAAAATGAAATTCATGTCGTTTACATAAGGCATTATAACTTATCCGACGGCACAAGAACTTTCAAACCTAATACCCGTGGGTCTGAATTAGTTTCAGACATGAAATTGGTCTCCACAAACATATTTGAAAAATCCAAAGGCAACGCATTGACCAGCGAAGATTTTGCTGACTTTATCAGGGAAAACAATATAAGCGAATTTTACATTGCAGGAGCAGACGCCATTGCCTGTGTGAAATCAACCGTTTACAATATGTGCAAGAATAACTATAAAGTGACAGTCATATCAGATTGCATTACTAGTTATGATAAAAGGAAAATTGACGAGATGCTCAATTATTACGAAAAGAATGGCAGTAAAATAATTAATCTGAAGGACTTGTTAGATATCAAATAAATTATTCCTGTCTTTTTAATTGTGTATAAATGCACACTAACTCCATATTTATTGGCTTAATCATGCATATTAACACAATTATAAACTCATCCCCTGACTCAATTCTCAAAGGAATTGCAGAGAGAGTTAAAGAGAGGCGGCTGGAGCTAAATCTCACCCAAAAAGCATTTGCAAAAAGAGCCGGAGTGGGTTATGATGCATATAGGAATTTTGAAAACAGCGGTGAAATAACTCTAAAAAATCTGGTATTATGTGCCATTGCTCTTGACGATACAGAGTCATTCGCTCCCCTTTTCACAAAAAAATCGTATCAGACTCTTGACGAAATCATCAATGAATATGAGGTAAAAAAGAGAAAGCGGGGTTCATGAAATGAATGAAATTAAGGTCATAGATGTATTTATGAATAAAGTAAAGGTGGGGCGGATTGCTCAGACTAGTGACTCACTTTGCGCTTTTGAATACCCCCGGCAGCGGATTTAACGGGTTCCATACAACAACAATAAACAATAATGGAGATCCGTCAATAGATGATATATTAGCCGTGGGCATAAAGTCCGGACTTAACAGACAAAGGATGAATGAAATAATTGAAGATATATCTTCAGTAATCTACAAATAACTAAGATAATTATCCCTATTTACAACAACATAAGAGGAGTCTTGATAAGCCTCTCGCTAATTAATTAATTTTCCCAGAGTACCCCCAAATGACGTTTTTTACGTTAATTCAGTCAGTTCATTGACAATTTTTACGTTAATTCAGTCAATTTGTTAGAAACACCTCAATCGCAATCCTTGCACAGGCCTCTGCATCTGCCAGTGCGTGGTGGTGGTTACCCAGTGAGAAGTCGCAATAGGCCGAAACTGTGCTGAGTTTATAATCGGGTAAGCCTTTTATTTGCTTCTTAGCCCTCTGCAAGGTGCAGTGGAATTCATAATAGGGATAATCCAGCTGGTACATTTGGAAGCAGGCCTTCAGGCAGTTTTCGTCAAAACCCTTGTTGTGGGCTACAAGCGGCAGACCCTCAATCATCAGCTCAATCTGATGCCACACCTGCGGGGAGGTAGATTGTTTTTTTGTAACTTGCTGACCCAAATCGTGTACTCAATGCGTTTCAAAACCATCACTTTAAGCATTATCCTATTAATTTCTTCTCTCTGCTCGGGGCAGAGCTTCAGAGTTAAAGTGGTGGGAATCAGCGATGGAGATACATTTACCGCAATTAATCGGGATAACCTGAGGCTAAAATTCAGGATAGCCGGCATTGACGCACCCGAGAGGAGGCAACCCTTCAGCAATGTGGCAAAAAGGGCTCTCTCCGATATGATTCACGGCAAAACCGTTGTTGTTGACGTCCTCAAAACCGATGGCTGGGGCCGGCACGTCGCAAGGGTGAGCACCCAAGCCATAGATGATGTGGGAGCCCGAATGGTAGAGATGGGCCTTGCCTGGAGCTATACCGAATTTGACACCGCATACACCCCCCTTGAGGCAACAGCCCGCCAAAAGGGAATCGGCCTTTGGAAAGAGCCCGCCCCCACTCCGCCGTGGGAGTGGAGAAAAGCGAATCATAAACAATAACATAATCATCAAAAAATGAAAAAAGCAGTTTTAACGACATTAATAGTTTTGACGCTTAGTCAAATTGGATTGGCTCAAACGAACTTTGACAAAACAAAATTAGACAACTACTTCAATGCACTTGAACAAAACGACAAGTTTATGGGAAGTGTTGCCGTTTCAAAAAACGGAGAGATTATTTATAAGAAATCAATCGGATTTGCAGACCTTGAAAACAAAATAAAAGCAACCGAAAATTCAAAATACAGAATCGGCTCAATTACAAAATCGTTCACGACAGTTTTGATATTTAAGGCTATTGAAGAGAAAAAGTTAAACCTAAACCAAACTATAGATAAATGGTTTCCAGTAATTATAAACGCAAAGGAAATAACTGTAAAACATTTGTTAAGCCATAGAAGTGGGATACACAATTTCACAAATAACAAAGACTACCTGACATGGAACACGCAACCAAAGACAGAAAAAGAGTTGGTTGAAATTATTGTAAAAGGCGGCAGCGACTTCAACCCAGATAGCAAAGCAGAGTACAGTAATTCAAATTTTGTCCTTTTGACTTTCATCCTTGAAAAGACCTTTTCAAAATCATATTCTGATTTGTTGCAAGAATTTATTGTTAAACCACTAGGTTTGACAAATACTTATGTTTTTGGAAAAATCAATCCACTCAACAACGAGTGTAAATCATACAGTTTTGAGGGGACCTGGAAATTAGAGACAGAAACAGATTATACAGTTCCTTTAGGTGCCGGTGCAATAACTTCTACACCAACCGACTTGACAAAATTTGCAGACGCTTTGTTTAACGGCAAACTTGTAACAAATGAGAGTCTTGAAATAATGAAAACCATTAAAGAGGGCTACGGAATTGGTTTGTTTCAGTTTCCTTTCCACAATAGTGTCGGATACGGACACACCGGCGGAATTGACGGTTTTAGTTCAGTTTATTCACATTTTGCAGACGATAAAATTTCGTATGCTCTAATTTCTAACGGATCAAACTTTAGTATCAACAATATTTCCGTTGCAGTTTTAAGTGCAGTTTACGACAAGCCGTACGAAATTCCAACATTTACTGCATTCAACTTAACTTCTGAAGACTTAGACAAGTATTTGGGTGTTTACTCTTCCAGTCAAATTCCGTTGAAGATTACAATTACAAAAGAGGGAAGCACTTTAATCGCACAAGGATCGGGACAACCTTCATTTCCACTTGAAGCAACCGGCAAAGACAAATTTAAGTTTGACCTGGCAGGAGCAGAATTTGAGTTTAATCCAAAAGAGAGAACAATGATATTATTTCAAGGTGGTGCCCAAATTAAATTTACGAAAGAATAGGCGATTTGATTTATTAGTAAATTTACAGTGTAAAAAGTTCAATGATAATATGATTAGATTACTCCAGATGCAAGATTATAATACCTGGATAAATTTGGCAAAAGAGGTTGAGTATTTATTTGGGCCGATGGTTGATTCAAATGATTTCCAGGATGGTTTTGTGGATTTAAAAGATGCAGGCAAAAAACTCGCAGATACTGAAACTGTAATTATGGTATATAGAACTGATAAATAATACTTTGAAAAATTAATCTCATGTCACATAGTCCAAAATTATCATCGTTGTTTAACAACACAAAGCTGAGAACTCCCAATGATATATCTGATTTATCCGGGATGTGCTCAGTGTGTTCGGACAAGTGCCCCGGCTTATGCGAAATCGGGCTCTCTGCCGTAAGGGGGATTGAGGCGGCCTATCCATTCGGCACAGCAAACAACCAATTTGCATCAGAAAAGGTTTACCCTTTTGACTTTTCTCATTTTAACATTAATGGCCGTGTTTTTGGGGCGATGGGTGCGGCTGAAGACTCTGAAACAACCAATGTTCATTCTGTAGATATTTCATATGAGTTTGGTTATGAGAGAAAAATAAAGCTCAGGGCTCCGGTCATTTTACCGGCAATGGCTAAGCTTAACTGGCAGGATTACTACTCCGGGGCTGCAATGGCGGGCGTAATGGTTGTAATAGGAGAGAATGCCGTTAAACTGGATAAGGATTTGCAACACGACAGTAATGGAAAGGTTTCACATGCTCCATTCCTTGGAAAGATGATTGAGTATTTCAGGAGGTATGACAGAGGGTACGGGGATATAATTCTGCAGGTAAATGCCGATGATATTGTTTTGGGAACGGCTGAGTATGCTTTGAAAAACTTTGATCTGAAGACGATTGAAATTAAATTTGGTCAGGCTGCAAAGGGAATTCAGCATGTGGCGCCGGTAAATTCAGCAGAAGAGGCGGAATTTCTTAAGAAAAACGGGTATTTGGTTTTTGAGAATCCAAATGGTTCTGGACTGATTCAGTGTGGCCGACTACCTATGTGGAATGAGGCCTCTCTTGGGGAGATTATTGCCAGGTTCCGGGCCTATGGTGCAAAAAACATATTTTTCAAAATGGCAGGGTTTGATGTTAGCGATATCAGAAGAGTTCTGCAAATTGCCTCTGCCAATAATGTTGACCTGATTACATTTGACGGAGCGGGAGGCGGTAGTGGCAACAGCCCTAACAAAATGATGAATGAGTGGAGCCATCCTACAATTGATCTTATAAAAATCGTAAACAGGCTGGTTGGAGAGCTGAGAGAGGAGAATTTGTGGATTCCGGAAATAGCAATTGCCGGAGGTATCGCAATGGAGGACACTATGTTCAAGGCATTGGCACTGGGGGCACCAAATATTAAATTAGTAGGTATAGGCCGGGCTGCAATGGCCGCAGCTGTCACCGGGAAGAATGTTGGAGAATTAGTTGAAAATGATGCCACTCCCGCCTCCTACAAAGCTTTTGGGGATACTGCCGATACCATTTTCAAAGATGCCAATTATATCAAAAGCATTTACAAAGAGACCGGCAAGCCAATCTCTTACGGTGCTATCGGCCTCTACTCCTACCTGGCAAGGCTCTCTTTCGGACTGAAGCTCCTTATGGCCCTCAACCGCAAATTCAGCCTTAAATACATCCATCAGTCAGATGTAATTCCGTTGACAAAAGAGGCGCGAGAGTATACCTTGCCATAGTTTTTTGTATTTAATTGAATATCATGATAAAAGGAAAACCATTTTTATTAATAGCTCTAAGCCTGATTATTGGAGTTTTAACCCTTAGCGGATGCAACGATGACAATCCGCTCGGTGGTACAGGCCCTAATTACAATATGCTATTTCCAATAGAGACAAACGGGCTCTATATGACTCAATGGAACGGAAGCAATACATCCTTTGCGCTTGAGATTGTTTTCGACAGAACCACCTGCCTTTTTAACTATACTGAAATCTCCACTGGCAAAAAGAGCACTGATACTTACGAATATACATACTCCCATCCTGTCGCTACCCTGATCCCTTCTGACCAAACCAAGAGTATTCTCAAAGCAACTACCATTAGTGGAAGAATTCTTAAAGATGATGAGATGTCCTTTGTGGATCAGAAAAATAATCCAGCACTGTTTAAGGTGATAAGGAAAAAGTAGGGATCTACATGGAACAGAAAGACTATATACTACGAGAAATCAGCAAAATAGGGCAGATAATTAATGCAATTCGTCAGTTACTTTTTGGTGGTTCAGACCTATTAGCAATTACCCTTGAGAGTCAAATTGAGGAGGCTAAAGGAATGTTATTGAGTGAAATGAATTTTGATCTTGACAAATTTCTGGAGTTAGACAAAGAGGAATCTGAAAAATATTTGCACAGTCACAAAGGGTTCAATGTAGAAAACATTGAGGCTCTTGCGGATTGCCTCGCTCAAATTGGGTTTAATGGGAGATATGATAACTCACAAATATACCTTGAGAAGTCACTCCAACTATACGAACTTTGCGACCTTCAAAGCAAAACATTTTCGGTTGACCGTGAACAGGCTAAGAACTGCCTCAGAGGAAAAGTGTCAAACACTTGATATAATGCTATTTACATGATTATTTAAATATTTGCAAACGATTGATTTTTTGGTGTTTGACACTTTTCCTCTGAGGCGAGGCTGGCAACAAGATTTTTTCAACGCACTAAACTAAGCGCATGCGATGGAGTTAATAGTAGACAATAAAATCAAATTAAGGCAGCTTATCCAAGAGGATGCTGCTGATATCTTTGCTGAAATAAATTCACAGCGCGAATATCTTGGTAAATGGCTCCCGTTTGTAGAGCAGACTAAGTCAGTATTTGATACACAATCCTTTGTAGATTCTATAATTGACCTGCCTAAGGATAAAATGGAGTACACATTCACCATCCGGATAGATGGTAGCCTGGCAGGACTGATTGGCTTTAAGAGTACTGACAGAGCGAATAGGAAAACCGAGATTGGGTACTGGCTTTCAGAGGAGCATCAGGGTAAGGGGGTGATGACAAAGTCTGTTAAAAGACTTTGCGAATTTGCATTCCAGGAACTAAACATGAACAGAATTCAGATTAAATGCGCTGTTGGAAACTCAGCCAGCATAGCAGTTCCGGAAAGGCTGGGATTTATGCGGGAAGGCATAGAAAGAGATGGAGAACTCCTTACAGGCGCTCTGTTTACTGATCTGTATATCTTTAGTTTGCTCTTCTCTGAGGCATAAATTTCTTTGTCAACCACCTTCTTACCGGTTCATCATAAAGTTTGAGACAAACATAGGCCAAAGCAATTGATCCAAAGAATAGTGCAAGTGCACCGGGAAGCGATTGCTCAAAAGTCAGGTTTTCATTCTTTACCCATGCATAATACAGGTAAATAAACGGATAGTGAACCATATATAGAGGATATGAAATATCTCCCAGAAATTTATTCAAACGAGTTGTGAATTTTCCTTTTGTCTCTCCCGATGCCCCTATATATACGAGCAGGGGAAAGGCAATTGCAAAACAGAAAGTGTCGTATAGCCCGTTCATCCAAAGGTTTTCTGCCCCGCCGATTCTTGGGACCACCGATAGTATTACTATTGCTGCTGCTCCAATCCAAAAGGCATATTTAATGACTCTAACCGGCCTGAATACTCTTGACATAAGTAAACCAGCTGAGAAGGCAAAAAGGAGACGAAGCGATCCGCCCAGAATGTTATCTCCTGTCATGGAGTAGCCAACGCAGATATCTCCATATGGGCCCCAAATGGCAAATATTGCAAGTCCTGTTCCCGCAGCTGCTACCAGCACAGAAAGTGCTTTTGTAGGGAGCTTCCTAATAAAGAGTACATAGAGAATATTGCCAATATACTCAAAAAAGAGTGACCAGGTAGGTCCATTAAGTGGGTACATCTCTCCCACCCCCCTTATCTCACTACCGGTGGTAGCAGGAATCATAAAAGCATTTAACAGTGTGGCAAACAGCAACATGCCTATAGATATTTTTGAAACATCCCACACTGAACAACCTTGAGTATAGAACATAGCTGCCCCAATCACCGCTCCAATTACTACCATTGGGTGTAGTCTAATAATTCTCCTTTTAAAGAAATCTTTAACACTCATTGTTTTCCATCTGTCGTCGTAAGCGTACCCCATAACAAACCCGGATAGAATAAAAAAGAAGTCAACCGCAAGGTATCCATGGTTGATTCTCTGGTCGATGTGACTGGTTGCAAACGCCTCAAAAATGTGAAACCAAACAACTGTTAATGCTGCCACACTCCGAAATCCGTCAAGAATATTATAATGTGGTTTTGTATCTCTGAATGATGCTGCTGAGATTTTTGTCATAATGGTTGCAAAAATAGTTTAAAAAAATAGCTCAGAGAAAAAATTGTCGGAATTTTTTTCATGCATTAAACTAAACTATATTAAATCCATATTAAATTATTTTAAGTAACATATCAATTATATTAATTTTTCAATTATATTTGTCGCATAAAAGATAAAT
>WARP01000339.1_pt1 | contig 22434 bp, 18 predicted proteins | sample 4769151 | NCBI WGS metagenome assembly WARP01 (sample SAMN08893023, study PRJNA449175) | gut metagenome | isolation source: rumen sample fed with dry roughage | host: cow | place: India: Nagpur | collected 2016
GATAGAAGAAAAGCTATGCTTGAAGATATTGCTGTATTAACAGGTGCAACAGTTGTATCTGAAGAGATGGGAATGAAACTTGAAACTACAGATTTAAGTGCACTTGGAACTGCTTCAAAAATTGTAATTGATAAAGATAATACAACTATTGTTGATGGAAGTGGAAGTAAAGATGCAGTTCTTGCAAGAGTAAACCAAATTAAAGCAGAGATTGCAAATACAACAAGTGATTATGATAGAGAGAAACTTCAAGAGAGACTTGCAAAATTAAGTGGTGGAGTTGCTGTAATTAAAGTTGGAGCTGCAACAGAGACTGAAATGAAAGAGAAAAAAGATAGAGTTGATGATGCTTTAAGTGCAACAAGAGCTGCTGTTGAAGAGGGAATTGTAATTGGTGGAGGAGCTGCATTAATCAAAGCTGCTCTTAAAGTAAAACTTGATCTTTGTGGTGATGAGCAAATCGGAGCTGCTATTGTTTTAAGAGCTATTAAAGCACCATTAAAACAGATTGCTTTAAATGCTGGATATGATGCTGGTGTTGTTGCAAATGAAGTTGAAAAATCTTCAAATGAGAATTTAGGATTTAATGCTGCAAGCGGTGAGTATGTAGATATGTTTGAAGCTGGAATTGTAGATCCTGCAAAAGTTGAAAGAGTTGCAATGCAAAATGCTGTTTCAGTAGCATCACTACTTTTAACAACAGAAGCAACTGTTACAGATATTAAAGAAGATAAACCTAGCATGCCTGATATGAGCGGTATGGGTGGAATGGGCGGAATGCCTGGAATGATGTAATCATCAAATAATAGTTTTTAAAGAGAGTGAATTTTCACTCTCTTTTTTTTATTTATAGAAACTATAATTTTTAAGATTTTCAAGGGAAAGTTTGTGAAAATCTAAATATTTCGAACTCTCTTTTCCAGTATATTTAAAAAATCTCATATTTTTTATAAAAAGTAACTCTTCAAAATCATCAATTTTTAGATTATCAAACTCAAAGTGAGTATCTAAGTAACTTTTTTGATAATTTGAAAAAAAATCAACTTCTATATCTAAACTATTTGTTCCTTTAAAAACTTCAGGACAAGAGCTATCTATATAAATTGAGTTATCAAGATTTGGACTTAATGGATAGATTTTACAAACACTAGGTCTTTTTTCGTAAATTGAGCAGAGATTATCTTTTAAATAAGGGCATGAATCATAACCATTTGATATTAAGATAATAGGTTTTATAAAACCTTTTGAACCAAAAATAAATAGTATTGGAAAGTTTTGATAAAGAACTTCAAACTCTTCTTTTAATATTTGTGAAAATAATGAACCAAAAGCTCCTTTGCAACATCTAGCTTCACAATTTTTACAATCACCAAAATCTACTACACTATCTTCTATTTTTATAAAATTTTTCATATAAGATTTTATCTATTTTGTCTTTAAATATATTGTTAGATAAAATGCTAGAATGAAAATTTTAATTATAGAAGATGATATTCAATTAAATACTACTATTACTAATTTTTTAAAATATAAAGGTTATGAAGTTGACTCTTTAGAAGATGGTAAAGAGGCGCTTGATTATATTGATAAAAATTTTTATGATTTATATATTTTAGATATTAATATTCCAAAAGTTTCTGGTCTAGAGATATTAAAATATATAAGAACTAAAGATATAAAAAGTGCTATTATAATAATAACAGCATCTTTGGAGTTGGAAAATATTAAAAATGCATATAAAAATGGTTGTGATGAGTATATTAAAAAACCATTTTATCTTGAAGAGTTAGAGATAAAAATTGATAAAATTTATGGAAAAATTGAAGATAATAATATTATTAAAATATCTAAAAATATATCTTATAATCTTATTTCAGAAGAACTTACAATAGATTCAAAACTTGTTAGAATTAGAAGAAAAGAGAGAAGACTTTTAACTATTTTGCTTAAAAATCTGAATAAAACAGTACCAACAGAGATTTTAGAAAATTATGTTTGGGAGAATGATATAAAAGATATTTATCCTTTAAGACAGCTTGTAAATGGATTGAGAAAATATTTTAATAGTGATGAGAAATTTATTTTCTCACAAACGGGTGTTGGATATAGATTTGAGATAAAAAAAGATTTAAAATGAAATTAAGATATCAACTATATATTTTTATACTATTTTTATCAGCAATTTTGTTTTTTGTTTTAACTATAAATTATATCTCTTATAAAAATCAATATGATGAGGATTTAAAAAGATTTGTAAATAGTGAAGTAAGACTTCATAAAAAAGCTATATCAAACTCTATTTTAAATAGAAGTATTGAGTTTAATGATGCAGGAGATCTTTTTCTTAATATTGCAAATGATGCTTTAACTTTATTAAAAAAAGATAGCAGTAGAGATTTAGATGAGTTAAAGCTTTTTTTGAAAAAAAAATACAATTTAAAAAATTATGATTTTGAACTATATTTAATAGATAGATCTTATGTGATTTATAAAACAACTGATTTAAAAGATTTAAATTTTGATTTAACAAATATAAGCGATGCTAAAGCTCTTATGAATAAGAGTTTAGATGGAAATATATATTTTTCTAAGTTTATAAATAGTGATCCAATAAATTTAGAGTATAGATTATATGCTTATTCTTCACTATCTAAAGATAAGTTTTTGGAATTATCTTTTATAAATACTCAAATTAAAAATAGTTCAATCTCTTTTGTTGTTGAAAATCTTCAATCAAATAATAGTGTAAGGGTATATAGAGTTTTTAAAAATAAAGATGGTTACTCATACTATAATTTATTAAAAAAATTAGAAGATGAGACAAAGAAAAGTTTGTATGACTCTTTAGATATTATTGAAAATAGTAATATTACAAGCTCTGCAATTGTAAATTCAGCCATAAACTTTGCACAAACTCAAAATTTAGAATCTAATCTTTTAACTATAACAGCCCCAATATTTGATAAAAATATGTTTCAATTTTTAGGTTTTGAAAATGTTGTTATGGAGCTTGAAATTGATTTAAGTAATAGAGTTGAGTTTTTAAAAGATATAAAAAATCTCTATATAGGTTCACTTTTTGTAATTGTTTTTATACTTTTTCTAATTTTTATATTTGTTCAAAATAGATTTACAAAACCAATAGAGACTATTTTAAAAAGTATTAAAGAGTCTAAAAAAGTAGAAGAGGAGTTATTAACTTACAATAATGAGTTATCAAAAATTGCAAAAAAATACAATGTTTTATATGACAAATTTACAAATGAGTTGGAACAAAATAGTAATCTTTTAAGAGAGAATAAAAAATTTATTGCAGATACTGTACATCAAATCAGAACTCCTTTGACAAATATTTTAATGAATAGTGAGATGATAAAAAAGTTTCAAAAAGATAGTAGTATGAATACATTTATTGAGCAAATTGATGCATCTATAAATATGCTTTCAAACTCTTATGAAGATTTATCATATCTTTTAACTTCGGATACAATCTCATATAAACCTAAAAAAGTAGATTTAAAAGCTTCATTAATTGAGAGAATAAATTTCTTTTCAACAATTAGTAAAGTAAATTTTAAAAAAATAGAAGCACAAATTGATAAATCTATTTATGTTTATATAAATGATATAGAGCTTGAAAGAATTATAGATAATAACTTATCAAATGCTATAAAATATGGTTATAAAGATAAGACAATAGATGTAGCTTTAATAGAAAATGAAAAAGAGGCTATTTTAGAGTTTAGAAGTTTTGGGAATGAGATAAAAAATAAAGATATTATATTTAATAAAAATCATCGAGAAGATGAAGCAAAAAGAGGTCTTGGTTTAGGTCTTTTTATGGTTAGCAATATATGTATTAAAAATAGTATTAGATATGATGTTTATTATAAAAAAGGACAAAATATATTTAGATATATTTTTGAAAAAATTTAAATATTTTAAAAATCTTACATTTTTCTTACATTTCTTTTATATAATATCCGCCACACAGGAGAAATTATCTATATAAATAGTTTTCGGGGAATATTTTATATCAATTTTTTAAGCATCTCAATTTTTGGGATGCTTTTTTATTTATTGGCAAAAAAAATATTTTGGATATAATAAATCAAAAATTTTTAGGAATATTATGGAAAAGCGACTTGTAAAAATTATAAAAGAGGCTGGAAAAATATTAAAAAAAGGTTACTACTCAAAAAAAGATGTAAACTTTAAAGCTAAAAAGGATTTAGTTACAAAATATGATTTGGCAGTTGAAGAGTTTTTAAAAAAAGAGTTTAATAAATATTTTAAAGAGTTTAATATTATTGCTGAAGAGTCAGATAATAGCTTAGTTGAATTTGGTAGTTCAATTATAATAGACCCAATAGATGGAACAACAAATTTTGTAAATAAAGTACCTCATACTGCAATTTCAGTTGGAGTTTATAAAGATAAAAAACCTTATATTGGAGTTGTTTATAATCCTATTTTAGATGAGTTATATTTTGCTAAAAATAAAAAAGGTGCATTTTTAAATGGTAAAAAAATTAAAGTTAGTATTGAAGATGATTTACAAAAATCACTTCTAGCTACAGGATTTCCATATAGTAGTGGTGAGAACACAAAAGATTTAAAAGATGTGATAAAAAAAATAGAGAATATTTTACCAGAGTGTCAAGATTTAAGAAGACTTGGAAGTGCATCTATTGATTTATGTATGGTTGCAAAAGGTGTTTATGAGGGTTATTATGAGATGAATTTAAAACCTTGGGATGTCAGTGCTGGGATTATAATTTTAAGTGAAGCTGGTGGAACTGTTTCAAATATTGCTGGAACAACTTATGATATGTTTAAGGATAAATATATAGTTGCAACAAATGGAAAAATTCACGATAGGCTTTTAAGCAAACTAGATATTTAGCTACTTTTGGCTAAAATCTTATATTTTTAAAAATGATTTAAGGATTTTTTATGTGTGGAATAGTTGGTTATATAGGAAAGTATGATACTTGTAAAATTTTATTGGATGGATTAAAAGAGTTAGAGTATAGAGGTTATGATAGTGCTGGAATTGCTGTTTTAAATGATAATGGAATTGATGTTTTTAAAGCAGTTGGTAAACTTGTAAATCTTGAAGATAAAGTTAATGAGAGTAAAAAAGATAGATATAACCTTGGAATTGGACATACAAGATGGGCAACTCATGGTAAGCCAACAGAAGTAAATGCTCATCCTCATTTGGGGCAATACTCTTATGTTGTTCATAATGGAATTATAGAGAACTACAAAGAGTTAAAAGAGGAGCTTATATCTTTGGGACATAAATTTGTATCTCAAACAGATACAGAGGTTATTGTTCATCTTTTTGAACACTACAACAATAAATTAAAAGATCCAAGAAAATCATTTAAAGAGACTATAAAAAGGCTTGAAGGAGCATATGCTATTTTATTAATCACAAAAGATGAGCCTGAGAAAATATTTTTTTATAAACTTGGAAGTCCAATGATTGTTGGGCATGGAATAGAAAAAGATGAAGTTTTATTTGCATCTTCTGATTCTGCACTTATAGGATTTGCAAGTGATGTTGTATATCTTGATGATAAAGTTGGAGGAGTTGCTTCAAAAAATGGAATAGAGTTTTTTTGTAAAAATGTTGTTTGGTCAAAACTTCCTACATCAAAACAGTTTGCTCAAAAAGATGGTTTTAGATATTTTATGGAAAAAGAGATTTATGAACAAAGTGTTGTTGTAAGTGATTGTATGTTGGGTCGTGTAAAAGATAGTGAGATAAATTTTGATGAGATAGATTCAAAAATATTAGATGGCATAAATGAGATTAAAATTTGTGCTTGTGGAACTTCATATCATGCAGGACTTACATCTTCATATCTTTTTGAAAGAGTTTCAAAAATAAAATGTAGTGTTGAAGTTGCAAGTGAATTTAGATATAAAGATCCACTTTTAACAAAAGATACACTTTTTGTTGTAGTTTCTCAAAGTGGTGAGACAGCAGATACTTTGGAAGCTTTAAAAATGGCAAAAAAAGCTGGACTTAAAACATTGGTTGTTTGTAATGTTGATAACTCTTCAATGACAAGAGTTGCAGATTTTACAATTTTAACAAGAGCTGGAATAGAAAAAGGAGTAGCTTCAACTAAAGCATTCTCTACTCAAACAGTTGTTTTATGGATGTTAAGTCTATATTTTGCACAAATTAAAAAAACAATATCAAAAGATAATCTTGAAAATGAGGTTAATACTTTAAGAGAGGTTCCAAAATCTTTAAAAGTTCATGAAAATATTCATGAAAAAGCAAAAAGATTATCAAAAAGGTATCTTCATGGTCATGGATTTTTCTTTATAGGAAGAGATGTGTTTTATCCTTTGGCTCTTGAGGGTGCTTTAAAACTTAAAGAGATCTCATATCTACACGCTGAAGGTTATGCAGCTGGTGAGATGAAACATGGACCAATTGCTCTTGCAGATCCAGAACTATTTACAATTGCACTTATGCCAAAAAATATGTTATATGACAAAATAAAATCAAATGTTGAAGAGCTAAGTGCAAGAGATAGCACAATTTGTGCAATATCTTCACAAGATTTTGAACTAGCAGATGATTTTATAAAAATAGATGATTGTGAACACTATATGCTTGAGTTCTTTGAGATGTTAATTGTTCTTCAACTTTTATCTATGGAGATATCAATAAGACTTAAAAATGATGTAGATATGCCAAGAAACCTTGCAAAATCAGTAACAGTTGAGTAGATGAAAAAATATCTCTCCTACATACTTCTAATCTCATTGGCATATTTGCTTTATGTAAATGAGGATTCTAAGTATATAGTTGCTGGAGTTGCCGTTTTTATAATTGGTATGCAATTTATGGAGGATGGATTTAAATTCTTTAGTGGTGGAATTTTAGAAAAACTAATAGCTAATAGCACAAATACAAACTCAAAAGCCATCTTTTTGGGAATAACTGCAACTGCAATTTTACAAAGCTCATCATTAATTGCAATTATTGTAATCTCATTTTTATCTGCAAAAATAATCTCACTTGCAGGGGCACTTGGAGTTGTATTTGGATCAGCAGTTGGAACAACTGCTACAACTTGGATTGTTTCAACTCTTGGTGTTAAGATTGATATAGCTGCTTTTGCTCTTCCTATGATAATTTTTGGTGTAATTTTTAGATTTTATAAAAACAGAAATTTTCAAGGAGTTGGGAATATTCTTTTAGGTCTTGGATTTGTCTTTTTAGGTATTGGATATATGAAAGATGGATTTGAGGATTTAAAACAAGGAATAAATTTAGCTCAGTTTGCAATTGATGGATATGCTGGAATTATAGTTTATACTCTTATTGGAGCTTTTGCAACAGTTATTATTCAATCAAGTAGTGCAACAATGGCACTAACTGTAACAGCTTTGGTAACAGGTCAAATTGTATATATAAATGCTATGGCAATAGCAGTTGGAGCAAATATAGGAACAGCAACAACTGCAGCTTTAGGAGCTATAGTTTCAAATGCAAATAGCAAAAGAATGGCAGTTGGATTGTTTATATTTAAAGGAATCACAGCTGTTATTACTTTAGCCTCTTTATATCTTATGATTGATTTTGTTGATTATATATCAAAATATTTGGGAATTAAAAGTGATGACTGGGCTATGAAATTAGCAGTTTTTCATACTTTATTTAATTTAGTTGGTCTTATAGTTTTCTCATTTTTTATTCCAAAGCTGGTAATTTTTCTTAAAAAACTATTTGTTGAAGAGAAAGAGAGCTATATTACTAAACCAAAATTTCTTGATATGGAAGTAGTTGCAGTACCATTTGCAGCTCTGAAAGCTACAAGAAAAGAGACTATTCATTTATATGATAATGCAAGTGAAGTTTTAAGTCACGCAATTATGCTTCACAGACATAGATATTTAGGGAAAAAAGATATTGATAAAATTGTAAAAGAGTCATCTGATATTATTGATTTAAATATAGATGAGTTTTATGAAAGTAGAATAAAATCTTTATATAGTGATATTATAGATTACTCTACATATTTTATAAGTGAGCTTGATGATGAAAAAAAACTATATTTGAATGATTTAAGAAATGCTTGTAGAGATATAGCTGAATCTGTAAAAAATACAAAAGAGCTTCAAAAAAATGTAAGAAAGTATATATCAAGTAATAATAGCTATATAAAAGATGAATATAACTTTATTAGAGAAGCAATAGCAAAGACTATAAACACTATAAATGAGATGAAAAATAGTAAAGATGATATAGATGTTTTATCAAAATCAGAGCTATTAAAAGAGTATTTAAAAGGCTTAGATGTAATAGCAACTAGAAGAATTGATATATTAATTAGAGAGAAAAGAATTGATAAAAAGATGGCAACGAGTCTTTTAAATGATAGTTATCATGCTAATTTAATAATTAGTCGATTAATAAGCGTATCAAAAGTTTTATGGATTCAAGATTTAACTATTAAAGAGTTAGGAGAAGATTAAAGTTAAAAGATGAGCTAAATATATTAAAGAATTTTAGAAAACAGTTAAAAGAAAAAAGTAGATAAAAGAAATATTTAGCTAAAATTCTAAACTTTTTGCTATTTGTAGCAAATCGAACTCTTTAAATTTTTATTTTAATTCTTATAAAAGACAAAATGGAAAACAAAAGATGGAAAACAACTCAAGCAAAGCTTGTGGAAAACAAAGGATGGAAAACAAAAATGGAAAAAAAATCACAATACTTATTTACAAGTGAAGTAGTAAGCCCTGGACACCCTGATAAATGTGCTGATATTATTGCAGACTCAATAGTTGATAGATTAATTATTGAAGATAGTAACAGTAGAGTTGCAAGTGAAGTTTTTGTAGCTGGAAAGCATGTTGTTATTGGTGGTGAAGTAAAATCAAATGCAAAATTATCACAAAATGATTATGAAAAGATTGTAAAAGATGCATTAGCAAAAATTGGATACGATGGAAAAAGCGCATTTACAAAAGAGCAAGCACTTCATCCAGATGATGTACAAGTTCAAGTTTTATTAAATCAACAAAGTCCTGATATAAGTCAAGGTGTTGATCAAACAACTGGAGAGATAGGTGCTGGAGATCAAGGTATTATGTTTGGATTTGCCTCTTGTGAAGCTGCTGAATTTATGCCTTCAGCAATTGTTTATGCAAGAAGACTTTGCGATACAGTTTATAAATATGCTTTAGAGCATAAAGATAAATTTGGTGTTGATATCAAAACTCAAGTTACAGTTGATTATGGAACAAAAGAGAATTTTGAAAATTGTAAACCTCAAAAAATTCATACAATTGTAGTTTCAGCTCCATCAAATGAGAGCTTAAAAATCGAAGAGGTTAGAGCAATTATTCAAGAGTTAATTGATAACTCTGGTCTGCCTGATAAGCTTTATGATAAAAATAGCACAATTATTCATATTAACCCAACAGGAAGATATGTAAATCATAGTTCACTTCATGATAGTGGATTAACTGGAAGAAAACTAATTGTTGATAGTTTTGGAGGATATGCACCAATTGGTGGTGGAGCACAATCTTCAAAAGATTATACAAAAGTTGATAGAAGTGGACTTTATGCAGCACGATGGATTGCAAAACATATAGTTGCTGCAAATTTAGCTAAAAAAGCAATTGTACAAATATCTTATGCAATTGGAGTTGCAAGGCCTACTTCAGTTGCTGTTGATACAATGGGAACATATACAAAATATAATGATGATATCTTATCTTCATTTGTAATGGAAAATTTCCCTTTAACTCCAAGATGGATTACAGAAAAATTTAAATTAGATAAACCATCAAAAGATAGTTTTTTATATGCAGATGTAGCTGCGCGTGGACAAGTTGGACAGCCTGATTATCCATGGGAAAAACTTGACGAAATTGAGAAATTTAAAAATATTTAGTAATATTTGAATATAATATCGCTTTAGAAAAATAAGGAGAGGGTTGTGGATTTAAAAAACCTATTTAGTAAAATTTCATTTGATAATAAAGATAAAGAGCAAGCAAAAAAGAGTGAAGCTCCAAGTCACTGGATAAAATGTTCTAGTTGTAACGCTTTAATGTTTATCAAAGAGATAGAAAATCAAGATAATGTTTGCCCAAAATGTGGTTTTCATTTAAGAGTTGGTGCAAAAAGAAGAATAGAGATTTTAGCAGATGAAAATAGCTTTGTAGAGTTTGATGCGAATCTAAAACCAAATGATCCTTTAAAATTTGTAGATAAACTTTCATACAAAAAAAGAGTTGAAGATGGACTTGCAAAAACAGGAAGAGTTTCAAGTGTTATTAGTGGTGAGTGTACAATTAACTCAATTCCTGTTCAGCTTGTAGTTTTTGATTTTGCATTTATGGGTGGAAGTTTAGGTAGTGTTGAGGGTGAAAAAATTGTAAGAGCCGTAAATAGAGCTATTGAAAAAAGAGAGGCTGTTATAATTGTATCAGCATCAGGTGGTGCTAGAATGCAGGAGTCAACTTTTTCTTTAATGCAAATGGCAAAAACAAGTGCAGCTTTAAAAAGACTTGATAGCGAAAAACTTCCTTATATCTCAATTTTAACAGATCCTACAATGGGTGGAGTTTCTGCTTCATTTGCATTTTTGGGTGATATTATTATGGCAGAGCCAGGTGCATTAATTGGATTTGCTGGTCAAAGAGTTATTAAGCAAACTATTGGTGCTGATCTGCCTGAAGGTTTTCAAAGAGCTGAATTTTTATTAGAAAAAGGTTCAATTGATATGGTTGTAAATAGAAAAGATATGAAAAAGACTATTTCAGATCTTCTTACAATTTTTGGACAAAAGAAAATTAGCTAAAATGCTCTCAAATTTAGAAAAATCTTTGGGTTTTAAACTCAAAGATTTTAACTTGCTTTATCTTTTATGCGATTATGAAACACTTATTAAAAGAAAATTAAGCTTAGAAGATTTTGTTAAAAAAGTAAAGAATAGCAAAGCGGTTCTTTTGCAATATAGAGATAAAAATTCAAGTTTAGATATTCAAAAAAAGAACTTAATATATTTAAAACAGAATCTAAATATTCCAATAATTATAAATGATAAACTAGACTTAATAGATTATGCAGATGGTCTTCATATAGGACAAGAGGATATCTCTTTAATCAATAAAGATAAAAAAATAGCTGTTAAACTTTTAAGAGCAAAAATAAAAGATAAACTTTTAGGGCTTTCAACTCATAATGAATTTGAAATTTTAGAAGCAAACAATCTTGAACTTGATATGATTGGACTTGGAGCTTACAAAACTACAAACACAAAAGATATATCAAATATTTTAGGTGAAAAATTAAGTTATCTTGCAAAAATATCAAAACATCCAGTTTGTGCAATTGGTGGAGTTAATGTTGAAGATAAGATAGAAAATGTTAGATTTAACTGTGTTGGAAGTGGTTTTTTAAATTGAAAATAGATATTTATATGATTGCAAAGGCATCAAATGATGATTTTGATAAATTAATAAATGATTTTATAAAGATGTCAAGTAAATACTCAAAGATAAATATTCACTATATTTTTAATAATGAGATATCAAAAGCTCAAAATATAAGTCAAGAAGAGGCACAAAAAATCTACACAAAAACTTATCAACCATATTTAAAAGGTTATAATGTTGCTCTTGATGTTTTAGGAAAAAATATCGATACCTTCGCTTTTTCAAATCTTTTAGAAAATAAAATGCAAATAAACTTTTTTATTGGTGGTGCATACGGTTTTCAAAGAGAGTTTTTAGATCTTTGTGATACTACAATTAAACTTAGTAATTTAACATTTGCTCATAAATTGGCAACTTTGGTTTTAAGTGAGCAGATATTTAGAGGATTAACTATTATAAACAATCATCCATATCATAAGTAATTTATAAAGTTTTAAGTATAATAAACATCTAAAAATAAAGAAAAGGAAGAGAACCTATGGGTCTTAAAAATTATATCATTGCTACAATTTTGTTTATGGTTATTGTATATGGGTTTGTACATAGCCTAGAATTAGGGGAATATACTCTTACAATGTTTGGAAACTCTTTAACTCTACCAGTTTCGCTTTGGATTGTTGTTCCAATAATATTTTTATCTGTTATGACCTATTTGCATATTATTTTTTATGCAATTGTTATAAGCTTTAAAAATAGATTTGTAAGACAAGATATAAAATCTACATTTGATTTAATAAAATCAAAATTAATTCAAGATGATAAAAAAGTATCATTTATCACAAAAGATTTTAAAGAGTTATCAAATGTTTTACATAATGTTGATTTTGAACTAAAAACAACAACATTAAACGCTTCAAATGAAGATATAAAAGATATATTGCATACTATAAATGAGATTGAAAATGGTGTATATGTAAAAGATTTAAAAAGCACAAAAGGTTCAAAACTATTTGAAAAAAATATAAAAAACAGAATTGCAAATGATGCTGATTTTGCTCTTGAAGTTGTAAAAAGAAAAGATAAATATGGTTATGAACTACAAAAAGAGGCTCTTTTAAAAGTTATTTCAGATAAGAGTTTAACAACTGTTAAAAAAGTTTATAATGAAGTTAAATTAGATAAAGAGTTAGCTTGTGCAATTTTGAAAAAAGATGTTCAAACAGATGATTTCTCTTTAGGATATGAAGAGATTATAAAGATATTAAAAGATTTAAATTTATCTAAAGATGAGTATATTAAATTTGCAAAACTTTATGAAGATAGTGAAAAACCAGATACTTTAATAATGCTTTTTGAAAAACTTTCAAGCCAAAATGAAGATGCAACAGAAGCTTACTTATATATTTTAAATAAATTTGAGATGATAGATAAATTAAGAGAGTTTTTAGTTGGTTCTGCTGAAGATGAGTATGTAGCATTTAAGGCACTTTTAGATTTAAAAGATGCAGGGAAACACTACAATTTAGATAATATCTCTTATAAATAATGAAAAAAAAACTTGATTTTTCAAAACCTCTAGTGGTTTTAGCACCACTTGCTGGTTATACAGATTTACCTTTTAGAAGTGTTGTTAAAAAGTTTGGAGCAGATCTTACTATTTCAGAGATGATAAGCTCAAATGCTTTGGTTTATAAAAGTGCAAGAACACTTAAAATGGTAGAAAAAGCTCCTAGTGAAGATCCATATTTTGTTCAAATTGCTGGAAATAGTGTTGATTTAGTTAAAGCTGCCGTTGAGATTTTAAATGATGTTGATGGAATTGATGGAATTGATTTAAACTGCGGTTGTCCAGCTCCAAAAGTTTTTAATCATGGAAGTGGTTCAAACTTACTTGGTGATTTAAAAAAGCTTGAAGAGATTTTAAGTACTATTAAAAAATACTCAAAAAAAGAGTATACAAGTGCAAAAGTAAGGCTTGGAGTTAATGAAAAAATTCCAGTTGAAATTGGAAAAGTAGTTGAAGCTTGTGGAGTTGATTTTGTATCAGTTCATGGAAGAACACGAGCTGGAAAATATAAAGCCCCTGTAGATTATGATGCAATTAAACAGATGAAAGAGGCTATTTCAATTCCAGTTATTGCAAATGGTGATATAAAAGATTATAAAAAAGCAAAAGAGGTTTTAGAGTACACAAAAGCAGATGGTGTTATGATAGGACGAGGTGCTATTGGTAAACCTTGGGTTTTTTATCAATTAAAACATGAGCTTGAAGATATTGATAACTCTATTAAAAAAGAGATTATTTTAGAACACTATGACAAAATGCTTGAGTTTCACGGAGATTATGGTGCTATAATTTTTAGAAAATTGTTACACGCTTATTCAAAAGGTTATACAGGAGCAAACGAGTTTAGAGATTTAGTAAATCAAGTAAGCGATAAAAATATAATGAGAGATTTAATAGAGAGCTTTTTTAAAATTTAATTTGATTAAAAAGTTATTTAGATAAAATATCACATTTTTACAATAAAAAGTTTAAAAGGAAAAAAATTTTTGACACAGCAATATTTTGAATTAGAGATTTTCCCTCAAAAAAATTATGATATTTTTTTAGATTTAGTAGAGAGTATAGTTGAAGATGCTATTGAAGAGGGTGAAAAATCAATTATTATTAGAAGTGAAGATAGTTTAGAAGATATAAAAGAGGCTATAGAAAAGTTTAGTAAAGCCATAGATGTAGAGTGCCAAATCTTTTACGAAAAAAAAGATGCAGTTGATTGGATAAAAAAATATCAAGACTCTATAAATCCAGTTGAGGTTGGTAATTTTTATGTAAGACCATCTTGGGTAGAGAAAAAAGATGGAAAAATAGATATTCTAATAGACCCAGCACTTGCATTTGGTTCAGGTCATCACGAAACAACTTCATCATGTATTTTGGCAATTGATGAGTTTGTAAAAAAAGATGATACATTACTTGATGTTGGAACAGGAAGTGGTATTTTAGCAATTGCAGCAGCAAAAAAAGGTGCAGTTGTTGATGTTTGTGATACTGATGAGATTTGTATAGAGAGTACTCAATCAAATTTTACATTAAACGGTGAAAAAATAAATGATTCATGGATAGGTTCTGTAAATATTACAAATAAAAAGTATGATGTTGTAGTAGCAAATATTATTGCAGATATTTTAGTTATGATTTCAAGTGATTTAAAATCAAAATTAAAAGAAGATGGAATTTTAATTTTATCTGGAATCTTAGACAAGTATGAAGGTAGAGTAAAAAGTAGTTTTAGCGATTTAAAAGTTTTAAAAGTAGTTCAAAAAAATGAGTGGATAACACTTATTCTACAAAATAGTAAGGAGATTTAATTTATGAATAAACAACAAAATAACAACTCAAACAACAATCAAAATAGTAACAACAATAACAATAATTTTTTTAACAATAACCCACTTTTGATTTTTGTTGCATTCTCTTTAATCACAATTTTTGTGTTTAAAACAATTTTCCCTGATAGTGAATCAGGTGCAACAAATTCACAAATGCAATCTTATGGAAGTAGCTCTAATAAAACTGTTCCATATTCAGAACTTAAAAAATTAATTTCTAGTGGAAAAATAGAGTATGTAGGTATTGGAAATACTCAAATTAGAGCTATTAGCAAAAATGATGGTATGCAAAGAGTTACATATACAGCTAGAAGAGTTGTTCCAGATGAGACACTAATTAGTGAATTAGAGAAAAAGGGTATTTCATATGGTGGAATAAATGAAGAGAATGTTTTATCTGATATTCTTTTTGGATGGGTTTTACCTATATTTTTATTCTTTGCAATTTGGATGTTTTTGGTTAAAAGAATGCAAAAATCTATGGGTGGTGGAAGCGGAGGAATTCTTGGAATTGGAAGTTCAAAGAAGATGATTAACTCTGAAAAACCAAATGTAAAATTTGATGATATGGCTGGAAATAAAGAGGCAAAAGAAGAGGTAAGAGAAGTAGTTGATTTCTTAAAAGACCCAGAAAGATATGTAAGACTTGGTGCTCAAATTCCAAAAGGTGTATTGCTTGTAGGACCTCCAGGTACAGGTAAAACACTTTTAGCAAAAGCAGTTGCTGGAGAGGCTGATGTTCAGTTCTTATCAGTTTCTGGATCTGCATTTATTGAGATGTTTGTTGGAGTAGGTGCAAGTAGAGTGCGAGATTTGTTTGAACAAGCAAAAAAAGTAGCTCCTGCTATTATTTTTATTGATGAGATTGATGCTATTGGTAAAAGCAGAGCTAGTGGTGGACCAATGGGTGGAAATGATGAGAGAGAGCAGACTTTAAATCAACTTTTAGCAGAGATGGATGGATTTTCTACTGAAACAGCTCCTGTAATAGTTCTTGCAGCTACAAATAGACCAGAAGTTTTAGATCCAGCACTTTTAAGACCAGGAAGATTTGATAGACAAGTTTTAGTTGATAAACCTGATTATGAAGGAAGAATTGAGATTTTAAATGTACATATAAAAGATGTAAAAGTAGCAAAAGATGTAGATTTAAAAGAGGTTGCTAAAATGACAGCAGGACTTGCAGGAGCAGATTTAGCAAATATTATAAATGAAGCTGCACTTTTAGCAGGTCGAGCAAACAAAGATCAAGTAGAACCAAGTGATTTTAAAGAAGCTGTTGAGAGACAAATAGCTGGACTTGAAAAAAAATCAAGAAGAATATCTCCAAAAGAAAGACGTATTGTTGCATATCATGAAAGTGGACATGCAGTTATGGCTGAAATTACAAAAGGTGCTAAAAAAGTAAATAAAGTATCTATTGTTCCAAGAGGACTTGCAGCGCTTGGATATACACTAAATACTCCTGAAGAGAATAAATATTTAATGCAAAAACATGAGCTAATAGCTGAAGTTGATGTTTTACTTGGTGGAAGAGCTGCTGAAGAGGTATTTATAGGAGAGATTAGTACAGGTGCTGGAAATGATTTAGAAAGAGCTACAAATATTATTAAATCTATGGCAACTATTTATGGAATGAGTGATATAGCTGGGCTTATGGTATTAGAAAGAAGAACAAATCAGTTTTTAGGTGGACAAACTCAAAAAGATTTCTCAGATGCTATGGCAAAAGATTTAGATGATCATGTAAAAACTACTTTAAATGAAAGATATCAAGTTGTGTTACAAGCTTTAAGAGATAACAAAGATGCAATTGAACAAATGACTTCTGAACTACTTGAAATAGAGGTAATTACAGGTGAAAGAGTTAGAGAGATTATAAAAGAACATGGTGGAAAAGTTTTTGAGGATGAAGATTTGCATAGTGATGCTTTGAATAAGGATAGTGTAGAAGTAAATAAAGATTCAAAAACAAAATCAAATATTGATTCAGATGAAAGTTCAACTAATAATAAATAAAAGAGTTAAGTATTAGAGGTTTTTCCTCTAATATAAACAATTTTACTAAATAATAAAAATTATCCTTGACAAAGTTAAAAAAATAAATTATACTTCCAAACATAATAAAAAAAGGAGAGTAAAATGAAAATATTTATTATTTCAAAAAGCAATTTTCTAAAAAGTGTAAACTCTTCTTTACTGCTCTTAAATCTACTCAAATTTTAATTTTAAAATTAAATAAGTTTTTAAAAAATCTGTTTTTCTTTTTTTATTTAAAAAAAGATATAATCAAAAGTTAATTTAAAAGGTAAATATTATGGATAAAAATAAAATTATTGTATTTGATACTACTTTAAGAGATGGAGAGCAAAGCCCTGGTTGTTCTATGAACACAGAAGAGAAATTAAGGGTTGCTTTACAGTTAGAAAAATTGGGAGTTGATGTTATTGAAGCTGGTTTTGCAGCAGCAAGTCCTGGGGATTTTGATGCAGTTACTCAAATTGCAAAAACAATTAAAAATTCAAGCATCTGTTCATTAAGCCGTGCTATTGAAAATGATATAAAACAGGCTGGTATGGCTGTTTCTCATGCTAAAAAACATAGAATTCATACATTTATAGCTACAAGCCCAATTCATATGAAATATAAATTAAAAATGTCTCCAGATGAGGTTATAAAAAGAGCTGTTAGAGCTGTAGAGTATGCAAGAACTTTTGTAGATGATGTTGAGTTCTCTTTAGAAGATGCTGGAAGAAGTGAAATTCCTTTTATGAAAGAGGTAATGGATGCGGTTATTAGTGCAGGTGCTAGAACAATTAACTTACCAGATACTGTTGGGTATAGATTACCTACAGAGTTAGGTGCAATGGTTAAAGAGTTAAGCGAGTTTGCAGGTAATAGAGCAATAATCTCAGTTCATAATCACAACGATTTAGGATTAGCAACTGCAAATACTTTAGCAGCTGTTTTAAATGGAGCTAGACAAATTGAAGTTACAATAAATGGATTAGGTGAGAGAGCTGGAAACTCAGCTTTAGAAGAGGCTGTTATGGCTATAAAGGTACGAAAAGATGTTTTTGGTGATTTATATACATCTATTAATACTCCAGAAATATATGCAACTTCAAGATTAATTGCAACAATTACAGGAGTTGAACCACAACAAAATAAAGCAATTGTTGGTAAAAATGCATTTGCACATGAGAGTGGAATTCACCAAGATGGTGTTTTAAAACATCAAGAGACATATGAGATTATGCGACCAGAAGATGTTGGAGTTATCAAAGATAGCACTTTAATATTAGGAAAACATTCAGGTCGAGCTGCATTTAAAGATAAAATTGCACAATTAGGTTTTGATAGTGTTAGCGATGATGAGTTAAATAGTGCATTTGAAAGGTTTAAAGCATTAGCTGATAAGAAAAAAGATATAACAGATGATGATGTTAGAATGTTAATCACTGATGAAGCTTTAAATCACGATAAGATTTATGACTTAGTAGGTTTACAAATAAGTGATTGCTCAGATGGTTTACCAATGGCTGCTGTTTCAATTAAGTTTGAAGATAAAATTATAAAAGATGCTGGTTTAGGTGATGGAACTATGGATGCTATTTTTAAAACAATAGATAGAATCACTGGTTTTGCAGGAGAGTTAAAAGATTATAAAGTTGTATCTGTTAGTGAAGGTAAAGATGCTTTAGCAAAAGTTACAGTTAGAGTTACTTTTGAAGATAAAAACAACTCTTTTGTAGGTCATGGATTAAGTATTGATACAATGCTTGCAACTGCAAAAGCATATATTGGAGCTTTAAACTCATATTTATCACAAAAAAATAGACTTACTAAAAATTGTGGTCATCAAATATAAAATTTCTAAACTATGAGAGAACTAAGTAGTAAAGAGGAGATTTTAGATATATTAAAAAAAAATCAAGCAGTTGTTTTATATTTTAAAGCAGAAAACTGCTCGGTTTGTGAGGTTTTAAAACCAAAAATAGAAGAGAATATCTCAAGAAATTTTCCAAAAATTGAGCCAATAGTAGTAAATAGTAATTCAAATTTAGAGTTAGCATCTTTTTTTAATATCTTTTCAAATCCAACAATATTGGTTTTTTTTGAAGGCAAAGAGTTTAAAAGATATAACAGAAATATAAGTTTAGATATTTTTAATAGTGAAATAAGAAGGTTATATAATATGGTGTTTGAAAATGATTAGATTTTTAATGATTTGTTTGATACTTTTTGTATTAATGCAGTTTATAAGACCACAAAAAGTTGAATTTATTGAAGATAGTAGCAAAGAGATAGTTGCTTCAAAAGAGATTAAAGATATTTTAGTGAAAGCTTGTTTTGATTGTCACTCAAATAAAATAGAGTATCCATGGTATTCAAATATTGCACCTTTTTCTTGGGTTGTCATAAGACACACTACAAATGGAGTTAGAGCTTTAAATTTTTCTAATTGGGAAGATTATAATTATATTGAGAAAGAAGAGAAGCTAAAAGCTATCTATAGAACAGTTCATGCATCTATGCCACTTCCTGCATATACATTAGTTCATAAAGATGCGGATCTTACAAAAGAAGAGAGAACTATGATTAGAGATTGGACTGGAGTTCGAAGATAGTGAGAGAAGAAGTTAGTGAACTATTAGAAAATAGAAGCGAACTTTTAACAATTACATATTTCAAACTTCAAAAACTTTTTGAAGAAAAGTATGGAAATAATGCTTTAGTGCTTATGGAGATAGGTACATTTTTTGAAGTTTATGAAGTAAATAATGATGAAGAAAAAATTGGAAAAGCAAAAGAGATAGCAGAGCTTTTAAATATTCAATTAACTAGAAAAAATAAAAATATCCTAGAAAACTCAAAAGAGAATCCAATTATGGCAGGAGTTCCTTCAATATCTTTTGAGAAACATTTAGCAAGAATTATTGCTGAGCAAAAATATACTATTGCAATTATTAGACAAAAAGGAACACCTCCAAATGTAAGTAGATACTTAGATGTGGTTGTAAGTCCTGGAACAAATTTTGATTTTGTAATTGATCAAGATGAGAATTTTATAACTTCAATTGTAGTTGATCAAATAAGAGGAAACTACTTAATAGGTTATAGTGCAATTGATGTAACAACAGCAAAGTGCTACTACAATGAAGTTTTTGGAACGAATGAAGATAAATTTTTTGCACTTGATGAGATATTTAACTATATGAATATGCATAAAACTAGTGAAGTAATAGTTACAATTGTAGATAAAAATATAAATCAAAAAGAGATAATTGATTATTTAGAGTTAAGCTTAAAAAGTTACCATTTAAGAACTTATAGACCAAAGATATCATATCAAAATGAACTTTTTAAAAATGTATTTAATATTGAATCACTTTTAACTCCAATTGAGCATTTAAATATGGAGTTAAGTCCACTTTCAAGCGAATCTTTGGCTATTTTAATTGATTTTGTATTAGCCCATGATAGTGCAATTATTCAAAAACTCTCAACTCCAATAAAACTTGATGTAAGTCGATATATATATCTTGGAAATAATGCCCTAGAGCAACTAAATATTATAGATACAAGCCATAATCCAAGTTTAATAAAACTTATAAACAATACTTCAACAGCAATGGGAAAAAGAGTTTTAAAAGAGAGAGTTACAAATCCAATCAAAGATACAAAAGAGCTTTTACGAAGATATAAACTATCACTTGATTTATATGATTATCACAATCCAATTGAAAATGAATTAGCAAATATCTATGATATTGAAAGACTTACAAGAAGAATTAAGTTAAATAGGCTTCATCCATTTGAGTTAAACTATTTATATGACTCACTACTTAGTATAAAAGAGTTAGTTAAATTTATGGAGAATTATAAATTTGTAACCCCACCTTGTAGCAGTGAAGAGATAAATATATTTTTAAACTCAATTAACAGCACATTTGATTTAAGTGTAAGTGCTAGATTTATGTTAAAAGATGTTGATACAAATATGATAACAAGTGGTATAAACTCTTTAATAGATGAGTTAAATAAAGAAAACGAAGAGCTATTTTCTAAACTTGAACTTCTACAAACTCATATATTAAGTTTTTTTAAAACAGATGAGAAGAGTTTTGTAACAATAAATCGTCTTGATAAAGAGGGCTTTTTTATATCAATTACAAAAAATAGATACAATCTTATAAAAGAGGAACTTTTAAAATCACACCTAATAATAGATGATAAACTACTGCTTTTTAAAGATTTCTCTATTAAAACACAAACAAATAATATAAAAATCTCTTGCGAATTTATGAATGATATATCTGATAAATATGTTCATAATATTAGAAAAATTGTTGAGATAAATAAGCTTGTTTTTAAAGAGAAAATAGAGGAGTTTGAGAAAAAATTTGCAACACTTTTAGAGGAGTTAGTTCTGTTTATTGCTGAAATAGATGTAACAGTTTCAAATATAAAAACAGCAAAAAAACATAACTACACTTGTCCAAAAATAGTTAAAACAAAAGATGATGAGAACTTTTTGGAGTTAATTGATTTAAGACATCCTATAATTGAGGCAAATGAAGATTATGGAGTTTATGTTCCAAATGATATTTTACTAGGAGAGCTCTCATACACTTCAAAAGATAATTTAGAAAATCTAATATATAAAAACTCAAATCCAATAAATTTACAAAACAATAAAATGCATGGAATACTTCTTTTTGGAATAAATAGTTCAGGAAAATCATCACTTATGAAGGCAATTGGAATAAGTGTGATTTTAGCTCAAGCTGGATTTTTTGTACCTTGTAAATCTATGAGATTTTCAATTTTTGACTCTATTTTTACAAGAATTAGTGGAGCTGATAATATTGCAAAAGGTTTATCAAGTTTTGCAGTTGAGATGATGGATTTAAAAAATATATTTAATAGAGCAACAAAAAAATCACTAATTTTAGGTGATGAGATAAGCCATAGCACTGAGACTTTAAGTGGATTAAGTATTGTTGCAAGCTCTATTTTAAAATTGGCTAAACTTGAAGCTTTGTTTGTGTTTGCAACTCATCTTCATCAACTTCCTACAATTCCTGAGATTGAAAAACTTAAAAATATAATCTGCCTTCATTTAGCTGTTATGTATGTTGATGATGAAGATAAACTTATTTTTAATAGAAAGTTAAATTATGGAAGTGGTTCATCAATTTATGGTTTAGAGTTTGCAAAATCTTTACATATGGATAGAGAGTTTTTAAGTGTTGCAAATGATATTAGAAAAAGATTAGCAGATGATTACACAAAAGTTGAAAGAATTTCACAAAAACAATCTTCAAAATATAATAGCAATCTTTATACAAGCACTTGTATAATTTGTGGTCGTGCTTGTGATGAGGTTCATCATATAGTTGAGCAAGTAAAAGCAAATAAAGATGGATTTATAGGTCATATAAATGCAAATCATAAATACAACCTAATTCCTCTTTGTAAACTTCATCATAAAATGGTTCATGATGGCAAGATAAATGTAAATGGCTTTGTAGCAACTTCAAAAGGACTTGAGCTTCACTATACAATGATTGAAGAGTAGATTAAGTTTTAATTAGTATTTAGATA
>WARP01003165.1_pt1 | contig 22389 bp, 19 predicted proteins | sample 4769151 | NCBI WGS metagenome assembly WARP01 (sample SAMN08893023, study PRJNA449175) | gut metagenome | isolation source: rumen sample fed with dry roughage | host: cow | place: India: Nagpur | collected 2016
TTTCCCTTTCAGGTTTTCCTCAATTTTGAAATTATGCTTCAGGTTCACTAAAAAGTGAGCATTCCTTACTCCTTCATTCAACCGGTTGTCTTTTTGCATCTGATTGAAAAAGAAAGTCTCTCTTACAGCCTGAGGGTTTACAGCCATTGGTCGTATCGGATACATCAAATTAGAATTATACATATATACTCTTGCCGGTTTCTTGGGAAACTCCTCTCCCACCCGGTACATCATATTCACTAAACGGGCATCTGTAAGGTACTTGATATAGTTCATTATGGTAGCCCTCGAAGTCTGGATTTCCTTGCTAAGCTGACTTACATTGGGCGTACAAGGGGCTGTAGTTGCCAATAAGTACAGTAGTTTCCTCAATTTAGGCAGATAACTTTGTTCGATTTGTTTAATGTAAAGAACATCCACCTCCAGCATCATATTCATGGTTTTCAAAAGATTTTCCGAAAAATTCCGCTTTTCAAGGAAAAATGGATAAAATCCATGATGCAGATAATCCGGAAAAAATGCCAACGGCCTCACCTCATCACATATCTGCTTCGCTATCTCCTGATGATTTTCAAGAATTGTTTCAAACGAATAGGCAGGAAATGAAGCTCCGGTCATTAAATTAAGGTACTCCCTGAATGAAAATCCGCGCAGGTTGTATGACACAACCTTGCCCGACAAATCAGGATTCTCTTCCTTCAGGCGCATTACGGATGATCCTGAAAATACAATCTTAAGATCGGGATAGTTATCGTAGCAGAAACGTAGTTCCTTCGACCATCCCGGATATTTGAAAACCTGGTCTATCAACAAAACCTTTCCGCCTTTTGCTCTGAATTCCGAAGCAAAATCAATTAACGAACGTTCTGTAAAATAGAAATGATTCAAATTAATATAAAGACATTCTTTCGTATTGGGGTCAAAATTTTCACGCGCGTACTGAAGGAGAAATGTAGTTTTTCCAACGCCCCGAGAACCTTTAATCCCAATCAGACGGTCGTTCCAGTTAATTTCATCCATCAACCCTCTGCGTACCGGCGACTGCAAATGCTCTATAAGATAATTATGTGTCTTAAAAAATGCTTCCACTATATAATTGCTATATCGGACACAAAGTTAGAGAAACTTCCCAGTTTTGCAACTCCGACATAGCAATTTTATTTAATAATTTATAATTAGAGATATCAATTAAGAAAGTATTGTAACCCATCCGTACTGATCCGGCTCGTCTCCATATTGTATGGCCCGAAGCTTATGATAGAGTTTTTCACATACGGGACCGGGCTTTCCATCTTTAGAAAAGACATACGATTTGTTTTCATCAATATCATCAATTCGTTCGATAGGAGTTACAACTGCTGCAGTACCGCACTCTGCCGCCTCTTCGAAAGTAGCCAATTCATCTTCCGGTATTTGTCTGCGCTCGACTGTCATCCCCATGTCTTCTGCCAGTTGCATCAAACTCTTATTTGTAATAGAAGGAAGAATCGATGTTGACTTGGGGGTGATGTACTTGTTGTCTTTTATACCAAAGAAATTGGCTGGTCCACACTCGTCCACATATTTCTTTTCTTTGGCATCCAGATATAAAACTGCCGAATATCCCAGTTCGTGGGCTTTTTCGCCGGCAGCCAGACTGGCAGCATAATTTCCTCCCACTTTATATGTTCCTGTTCCGAGGGGGGCCGCTCTGTCGTATCCGCGCAGAATAACTACCGGAGTTGGTTTGAATCCATCTTTAAAGTAAGGTCCTACCGGAGTAACAAATACGATAAACAGATATTCTGTAGCAGGTCTTACACCTACCTGTGCGCCTAATCCAATTAATAAAGGTCTCACATAAAGGGATGCTCCACTTTCGTAAGGCGGAATAAAACGTTCGTTTAGTTTCACCACTTTGCGAACAGCCTCTTCAAACTTCTCTACCGGAAGTTCGGGCATCATGATGCCACGGCATGAAGATTGCATACGTTTGGCATTTTCATCCATACGAAATACGCGTGCCTTGCCATCTTTTCCTTTAAAGACTTTCAACCCTTCGAATGACTCCTGTCCATAATGTAAACAGGTTGAAGCCATGTGCAAGTTTATAAGCTCGGAAGAACTAACTTCCAACTCTCCCCATTTTCCGTCTCGGTAGTAACACCTTACGTTATAATCTGTCTTCATATATCCAAAAGATAGTTCAGACCAATTAATATTTTCCATATGCCTTGTTATTAGATTGTTGTTGCAAAAGTAAGCTATTTCGGAGTATAATTGTTACATTTGCAGCAAAAAATATAAATATATGAAAGTAATCGACCTTATACAAGGCAGCGGCAAAACAGCGTTCTCTTTCGAGATATTACCTCCTTTGAAGGGTAACAGTATCCAGAAAGTGTATAATGTAATCGACAAACTACGCGAATTCGACCCCAAATACATCAATATAACATCGCATCACAGCGAATACATTTACAAGACTCTTCCCGATGGCAAGATGGAGAAGGTAAATATACGTAAACGTCCGGGTTCGGTAGCCATTGCTTCCGCCATTCAGAATAAATACAATATAACAGCTGTACCCCATATTATCTGTAAAGGATTTACAAAGGAGGAGACCGAATATGCGTTAATCGATCTGAACTTCCTTGGTGTATACGATTTGTTACTTTTAAGAGGCGACATCAAGACACTGGAAGCAGCCGACGCGAACAGCAAGCTGTACCATAACCATGCAACCGACCTGCAGGAACAGATCAACAACTTTAATAAGGGGATAGCTGTAGATGGAAGCACCTTTGAAGCCAACGAAACTCCATTCTCATACGGAATGGCCTGTTATCCTGAAAAGCATGAAGAGGCGCCCAATATGGATTCGGACATCCATTATCTGAAGCAAAAAGTTGCCAACGGAGCCGATTACCTGGTTACACAGATGTTTTTCGACAATCAGAAGTACTACGACTTTGTGGAACGTTGCCGGGCCGAAGGCATTCAGGTACCTATCATTCCGGGTATAAAACCGGTTGTATTTAAAAATCAGCTCACGGTATTGCCTAAAATATTCCGTTCGGATATCCCCGAACCTTTTGCATCCGAACTTAGAAAGTGCAATACAGACGAAGAAGCCCGGGAAGTTGGCGTGGAATGGTGTATAAACCAATGCAAAGATCTGGTTGCACACGGTGTTCCGAGTCTTCATTTCTATACTATGATGGCAACCGACAGTGTATACCGTGTAGCAAAAGAAATTTATTGACATGTTCTTTAAAGATATAATCGGTCAGGAAGAGATAAAGGCCCGGTTGATTCGTTCGGCGAAATCGGGTGTAGTTCCCCATGCCCAGCTCTTTACAGAGAAGGAAGGATCGGGAGCCTTTCCTTTGGCCCTTGCCTATGCCAGGTATCTTAACTGTACGCAACCCAGCGATACCGATGCCTGTGGCCGGTGTCCTTCGTGCCTTAAATACAATGAACTGGCACATCCGGACCTCTTCTTTGTTTTTCCTATGGTAAAAAAGGATAAAAAGAAAGAGGTATGCGATGATTATATCACCGAATGGCGCTCCTTTATCAAAGGTCGTCCTTATTTTGGGTTGAACGATTGGCTTACCTGCATGGATGCAGGCAATTCGCAGGCTATTATCTATTCGGGTGAAAGTGATGAGATAATCCGGAAACTCAGTCTCCGGATCTACGAGGCAACCTATCGGGTCATGCTGATCTGGCTACCGGAGAAAATGCATCCTACCTGTGCCAATAAATTACTTAAACTGATTGAGGAACCTCCCCAGAATACCGTATTTCTATTGGTTTCGGAATCTCCCGAAAATATTATCGGCACCATTCAGTCACGCTCACAACGTATCCCGATTCGTCCGCTTTTGCCCGAAGCCATAGCAGCCAAACTAACAAAGGACTTTGGGTTAACATCCGACGATGCAAATTATGTGGCTCATATAGCCGGAGGTAATTTTCTAAAAGCCCTTGAGACCATCAGTCTTGGAGAAGAGACCAAATATTACCTGAACCAGTTTATCGGAATGATGCGTAATTCATGGAGCAGGAATGTTAAAGGAATGAAGATTATGGCCGACGAGATGGCAGGCATCGGTCGCGAGCGTCAGAAAAACTTTTTAAGTTACTGTCAGCATCTGATCCGAGAGAACTTCATTTACCGTTTTCAAAGTCCGGAGTTGAATTACATGAATCCCGAAGAATCGACCTTCTCCATCAAGTTTTCACCCTTTGTAAACGAACGGAATGTATTTGATCTTATGGAGGAGTTAAGTAAAGCAGAAAAACATATCGGTCAGAATGTAAATGCAAAGATGGTTTTCTTCGATCTTGCGCTACGGTTGACGGTTTTGCTCAAACGTTAATATTTTTATCACATTCAACTATTCGGTCCAAACTTTTAGTATTTTTTTATTTCTGTATGCAATTAATGATATCTTTTAATCTTTATTGAGCAATACACCCGAAGTAAGGTTCAAAAATATTATTATATTTGTTTTGTTAATGAATACCAACAAGTGGATTGCAGACTCTAAACTAACAGGTATTCCATCTTAACATATTGTTGAACATTCAAATTGTTGCAAAATGAAAAAGACAGGAATTATAATAGCCATTGCATTGCTGACTTCGGTTAGTTTATTTGCACAGAGGGAATATAGCACATTTAGTGCCCGCATATCTACATTCGGACAATCGTTCGATCGTCCCTCATTCGAATTAGAGTTTACAAAAGCCTATGGAGTTCCGGCCTACCAGGTACGCGACTATTATGCAGGGGTTGATCACAGTTGGGGAGACCTATCCCTTGCATTCGAATTTAGTCGGTTCTTTGACCGTCCGGTAGTAGTAATATTAGACTCATACCGCAGATACCACTCATGGGATCGTGTTGCGTACCACTACGGTGCTAAATACAATTCCAAAAAGTATAAAATGCTGGCCAAGATGATGCGCGATCGCGAGAAATATTGGGATAGAGTTCATCGTGAGCATCGTAAACACTACTATGCTCAACAGGCAAGGTATGAAAGAGATCGTGATTACAGACCTCGCTACGATAACGACCGTTATTACCGCGACGATCGCCGTCAATACGACCGCGACCGCTACAACGACCGCGATAAAGGTTGGGATAACAAAGGAAAAGGAAACAATGGCCATGGCAAAAATAAGCCAGGGAAAGGGAATAATAACGGAAGATGGTAATTTGACACCACTCCTATAGTACTAAATAAACAAGGGCAATCAGGATAACCTGGTTGCCCTCTTTTATTATCATTCATCCGTTACCGGATTTTTCTTTTTTTGTGAGCGAACTCTATAACAGCAGGAATAATAGAGATAAGAATAATTGCAGCCACAAGAATCTGAATATTATCTCTTACCACAGTCAGCCCTCCAAACAAATAACCAGCATAAGTAAAGATACTCACCCAAACGACCCCTCCTACAATATTGGATAAAAGGAAAAACCGATAATGCATCTTTCCCATTCCGCCAACCAGAGGCGCAAAAGTTCGGATAATTGGAATAAAACGTGCCAGGAAAATTGTTTTCCCGCCATGTCGCTTATAGAAGGCCTGTGTCATTTCCAGATAAGAGCGTTTGAATATTTTAGAATGCGGATTCTTAAACATTTTACTTCCCAAATACTTTCCGATACAAAAATTGGCCTCGTAACCCAGTATCGCCGCTATAATCAACAAGAATGCCAGTAAATGCACATTAATTGTACTTGATTGCATGGCAGCAAGAGCTCCGGCAACAAATAGCATCGAGTCGCCGGGTAGAAAAGGAATAAAGAAGAACCCAGTCTCGCAGAACATAATAACGAACAGGATTACATATATCCAGGCTCCGTATTGGACAGTCATTTCCGCCAGATACCTATCGATATGTAATACAAAGTCGACAGCCAATTCTACATATTCCATTATATCCCAGTTACTATAGTTACTCCTTCATACAGTCCCAAAATACCAGATGCTCATAAACAAAGATAAATCATCTTTTACAATTCACATCATATATCTGCAATTCATTTCGACAAGAGCCAAAGCTACCGCAATAAAATTAATTTCGGTTTCGTATAGCGGCAATTATTCCCGGCAACAGTGAAATAAAAATGATACCCACCAACAACAAATGCAGGTTATCTTTTACAAAGGGCAGTTCTCCAAAAAAATATCCGGCGTACACAAACAACACAACCCACAATACTGCACCTAAGACATTCATCATAAAGAAAAACCGATAGTGCATCTTGCCCATTCCGGCCACGAAAGGAGCAAAAGTTCTCACAATGGGTGCAAAGCGGGCTAATACGATTGTTTTCCCGCCATGTTTCTCGTAAAACAAATGTGTTTTGTCCAGATAGGATCGTTTAAATATCTTTGAATCGGGATTGCGGAACATCCTTTCACCAAAAAAATGTCCGATATAAAAATTGACACCATCTCCCATAATAGCTGCCGCAATAAGAATAAAAACCAGCAAATGGACATTCAACCCGTTGGATGGCAAGGTTGCAATGGCTCCGGCAACAAACAGAAGCGAATCTCCCGGTAAGAAAGGGGTAACAACCAATCCGGTTTCACAAAATAAAATTATAAACAGGATTGCATACACCCAGGCGCCATATTGAACCGTAAGCGCCGCCAGATGAACATCAATACGCAATACAAAATCAATCAGAAATTCAATATACTCCATCGTTATAAATATTTAAGCTCATATTAATTAAATCACCTTTGTCTGTATTTAATTACTGACATAGGTGTGACAACTATCTCATCATAAGACAGTTGCAACAATACAGAAAGATGATAAATGCTAAATAATGATTTCTCTTAACGTAAAGACGTAATAAAAACAAGAAGAACAGGTAGAGTTGGCTAAAGACAACGGATACGATTTCAGATAATGGTTATTACCGGAATTGATATCCACCAGGTCAGCCAATAAAGTCTGAGGAATATTCTTAATAAACTTGCAGGTGAGGTTGGGAAAAACATATCTGTTAATAGAGCGGGAACAAGACCTAAAACTGAATGAGGAAAAAGACCCGAAAAGTTCTACATCCGAGAAAGGTGTAGATTGTTGCACCTTAAGTACAAATACATGAGCAGGGCTCTGTGAATCTGTATGTATGCTTTCTTTTTTAAGTGGTGCAGCAAAAAACATACTTACAACAATGAGTAGCAAAGTGGTAAGCAACAAACATTTCGTATGATTTCTCCTGCATTTCATAGCACAAAGATAAACTTTAATCGGCTAATGTTCTTATGCAATAAAGGATTATGTCCTTAAATAGATATAAAATGCTATTAATGTATTACTTTTACCGACCTTTATTTAATCTATATATTATCATGAAGCAAATTACGTTGTTAGTGTTCTCAATTCTTTCGTGTTTTTCTATTTTTGCTCAAAGAGCGGACAATTACAAGCCTACCAATCCGTATGTCTACTTTACGCAGACTAACCTTCCTATTGTTTTTATAAACACCGGAAACACCATGATTCTGAGAGAAGACAGAATCGCGGCGCGTATGACTATCATCTATAACGGAGAGGGAAAGTTGAACTATGCCGACACTCTGGCGCATCCCGATCAATCAACGGCATACAAAGGACGGATCGGGATCAAGTACAGAGGTAACTCCTCTTTTACCAACTCGGATAAAAAGCCTTATTCCTTCAGACCCGAAAACGAAAGCGGGAAAAAACAGGAGGTTGCTCTGCTAGGAATGGGAGCCGATAGCGATTGGTGTCTGCTTGCTCCCTATTCCGATAAAAGTCTGATCCGGGATATGCTTACCTTCAAACTGGCCAAACCCTATTTTGAGTATGTGCCCGACGGGGTGCATTGTGAAGTTGTTCTGGACGGTACCTATTACGGTGTCTATATTTTAAGTGAGCGGGTACGACAAGGAGCTAACCGGCTGAATATACCTAAACCCGGAAATACGGGCGACGAACTTACCGGTGGTTATCATGTGGAAGTAGACCGCGACGACGAAGTGGTCTATACGTCAAATTACAACCCTCAATATTCGTGGGGAGCATCCATGATAAACAAAAAAATCTCATTTCAATATAAGTACCCGGAGTTTGGAGATCTTACCAACGAACAGAAGGTTTACCTGCACGGACAGATTAATAAATTCGAAAACTCCCTGGCTGCATCCAACTATCAGGACAAGCAGGAGGGTTACCGCAAGTACCTGGATGTAACCTCATTTATAGATTATATGCTTTCGACCGAGTTTGCCCGCAATGTGGATGGATACCGGTTAAGCACCAACTTATATAAACACCGCGACAGTGTAGACCCCCGATTCAAAATGTCGTTATGGGATTTTAATCTGGGTTTCGGGAATGCCAACTACAACGATGGATGGAACCCCCAAAGCTGGGCCTACAATACAAACGATGTAAATCCTTCCGAAGCGCAATTGATTCCATTCTGGTGGTACCGGCTGTTGAGTGATCCTGATTATGTAAAGGAGATGAAAGACAGGTGGACTATGTACCGCAGCACAAACTACTCCAATGCAAACATCATGCATGTGGTAGACTCACTCACCAATAACCTGAACAAGGAGAATGCTCAGTACCGTAATTCTCTTGCCTGGCCCCGCTGGAACGTTTGGGTATGGCCCAACAAATATGTAGCCAGCTCGTATAACGATGAAATTAACTACATGAAAGATTGGATTACGAAACGTCTTGCCTTTATGGACGGTACACTTTACACGTCGGCAGAACTACCGCAGACTCCAACCGTAAAAATTTCGCCCAATCCTGTAAGAAAAGGGGAGATGCTACATATAAACGGAGCACAACTTAAATCGGTCCGTTTAATTTCATTTTCGGGCGCACTAATCAAGCAAGGAGATCCTTCGCAAAACAACCTGTCCATGCAAGGCGTACTACCCGGCAGCTATCTGTTGGTTCTGGAAACCACACAAGGATGGATAACAGAAAAGATACTGGTAAGGAACTAAACTTATCCTCTTTTTTCGTCTATCGGTAAGCGGGCAAATGATCCGGGAAATTCACGGTTAATAAAGTCGATCATCTTTTCGCGCACATCCACTTTAAGATCCCAGTTTCTGGAAGAATCTGCACTGCTTACCAATATTCGAAGCACCTTGTACCATTCCTTGCTGTCCGTAACCTGTATATTACATACACGTTTGTCCCAGTTTGGGTTCTCACTCAATATCTCGCGGAGCTTTTGCCTCAGAGGATCTACCGGCAGATCGTAGGAGACAAATAAGAAAACTGTACCTAATATATCGGAGGTAGCGCGTGTCCAATTCTGAAACGGCTTGGTAAGGAAGTAGTCGATCGGAACCACCAATCTCCTTTCATCCCAAATCTTTACGACTACATACGTAATGGTAATTTCCTCTACACGCCCCCACTCGCCCTCAACAATCACCACATCATCCAGTCTGAGGGGTTGTGTAAGGGCTATCTGCAAGCCAGACAGTATCTGTCCTACACTACGTTGGGCAGCCAATCCCACAATCACACCAATCACCCCAGCCGAAGCAAGCAGACTAACACCAATATTTTTTAAGGCTTCGAAGGTCATCAGACTGATTGAAATAAACAACACTACAATTACAGCAATCAGAATTCCTTCAAACATCTTTAGCTGAGTTAGCCGTTTACGCGCCTCCAGGTTGTTTGGATCTTCAATATTCAATTTGTTCTGAAGATAGAATGACAACGACTTTACCACTTTGATAGTAAACCATCCCAAAGATGCGATCAACAATATACGGCTGATATCTGTTAGCACTTCGAAATAGTTTTCGGCAGGCATAAACAACTGATTATAAATGCTAAGCAAGATAGAGAAGAGAATCCAAAGCACAGGAGCTCTTAAGAAACTAATAATAACATCGTTCAATGGCTTGTTTCTTTTTACCACATGCCGTTTCAACCTCTTTTCAATAAAATTATATATGAAATAAATCGCAATAAAAGACAGAATGAAAAACAAGATGACAAAAGGAATCCGCCATACACTATCGTTGGAAATTAATTGTTTCAGTTGGTCCATAGGTTATGATTTTTATTAATAAAACGAATCCGAATCTATTACGGATTTACGATTTCCCGGCATTATACGCCGCCCGGTACTCATTGGGTGCAACCCCGATTCTTTGTTTAAAGAATCTTGTAAAATGTTGGGGGTACTTAAACCCCAGCTCATAAGCAATTTCGCTTATGGACTTGTTTGTATCCATCATTCGTAGTTTTGCTACTTCTATAACTTTGGAATGAACATACTCCTGAGCAGAAACTCCGGTCTCCTTTTTAATCAAATCGCCAAAATAGTTGGCTGATAAATTGAGCTCCTCAGCACACCAGGCAACAGACGGCAAACCAATGTTCTGGGGTTTATCCGACAAGAAATAATGATTTAAAACCCTCTCAAATCTTTCCAAAATGCCCTTGTTGCTATTATCCCTCGTTATAAACTGCCGATCGTAAAACCGGATACAGTAATTGAGAAACAGTTCAAGATTGGATACAATTAATTGCTTGCTATGTTTATCGATCGGGTGCTGTAATTCATACTCAATTTTTGAAAAACAATCTAATATGATCTTCTTTTCCTGTTCCGATAAATGGAGCGCTTCATTAACGGCATAGGAGAAAAAATGATAGTCGTGGATATGTTTGCCCAGCGTTGTACCCGCAATTAAATCCGGATGAAATACCAGTGCTGTACCCTGCGGCTGATAAAATTCATCCTTGTTCTGACCGATTACTTGTCCCGGTGCCAGGAAAATCAACGTACCCTCCTCGTAATCGTAATTGCTTAAGCCATACCGCAAATCGCCGCATTTAACTTTCTTGAAGAAAATTGTATAAAATGCATACCGGAACTTCTGGAATTTCCTGGGAGCAGCCTTGTCCAGATTAACAACACTGATCAACGGATGTAAAGTTTCCTGATCATTAAAAGCATTATACTCTTTAATTGTATTGAAGTTGAGAATAGTATCCATAGCGATTTCATTTATTATTACAGCAAAATTAAGAAATTAAATCCTTAACTTACAGGAGTTTCATCAAAACAGCGATTTTGGTAGGTAATCAGTAATTCATATAATAAAACACTGATTTACAGTTGCTATATTTGCAAATGTATAAAAAATATCAGGAAGTAAAACCACAAACAAGTAGAACGATATAAATAATCATCCAAATATGAAGAGAACAATTTATAAATCTGTAGTCGTGTTGCTATCAATGGTTAGTCTTACACCATTCCTATCTGCCCAATCCCTCAAAAAACAAAAACCTTTGGTAATTGAGCAGCAAGGCAGTTTCGCCGTGGGAGGAACTGTGATTAAAAATCCCGGCACATTCGATCCGTATAAACCAACTCCGGAGGGACAAACCTTTCATGGAGACCATGCCTATGTTTTTTACCAGATTCCTGTCAATGCAAAGAAATATCCGCTAATAATGTGGCATGGAATAGGTCAATTCTCGAAAACCTGGGAGACTACTCCCGATGGCAGAGAGGGATTTCAGAATATTTTCTTACGCCGGGGTTTTGGGGTTTATGTGATTGATCAGCCTCGCAGAGGAAATGCCGGCAGAAGTACGGCGCCTGCTACCATAGATCCCGTTGCCGACGAACAGCATTGGTTTGGTGTATTTCGTGTAGGTATCTGGCCTAATTATTATGACAATGTTCAATTTGCCCGCGATTCTGAAACACTGAATCAATATTTCCGTGCAATGACGCCAAGCATCGGACCGATCGATATGAATGTAACCACCGATGCAGCTTCCGAACTACTTAACAAAACCGGTCCGGCTATTCTTGTCACCCATTCCCATTCGGGTGGGATGGGTTGGATTACGGCTATTAAAAATAAAAATGTAAAGGCCATCGTATCCTACGAGCCAGGCAGTGGATTTGTTTTCCCGGAAGGCGAAGTACCTCAACCGGTTGAGAGTTCGTCAGGAGCCCTTCAGGCAACGTCTGTTCCGCTGGACGATTTCAAATTACTCACAAAGATTCCTATCATTATTTATTACGGAGATAATATTCCGGAAACACTTTCTCCCAACGCTGCAGCCGATGGCTGGCGCGCCCGACTTATTATGGCAAGGAAGTGGAGAGATGTTGTAAACAAACACGGTGGAGATGTAACCGTTGTACACCTTCCGGAAATAGGCATTAAAGGTAATACACATTTTCCTTTCTCGGATCTGAATAACATTGAGATAGCCGACTTAATGTCGGAATGGCTGAAAGATAAAAAACTGGACTAAGTATAGTAAATCATATAAACAAATCATAGCTGAGAATGAATAAAGTATTTATCATCGGATTGCTTACAACAATTCTATTATTTCCACAGTATATGTTTGCTCAAAACAATCCAACTGATCGTATGGCCTTACAGCCCAAAGATCAAAGTATCATCGCTATTTCGGCGTTTACCGCAAAAGGCGATTTAGTGAATTTAAAGCCTGCTTTAAATAAAGGTCTTGAAAGCGGACTAACGATCAATGAAATTAAAGAGGCAATTGTACATCTGTATGCTTATTGCGGATTTCCACGAAGCATAAGAGGTTTGCAGACATTCATGGAGGTGATTGAAGAGCGGAAGGAGAAAGGACTTATAGATGAAACCGGACCAGACATTTCTCCTATTAATAATGAAGCAAGCAAATATGACCGGGGCAAACAAATCCTGGCCGAGCTTACAAAGATGCCGCAAGATGGAAAGCCTGCAGGCTATGCGGCATTTGCACCGGTAATTGAGGTATTCCTCAAGGAACATTTATTTGCTGATATATTTGAAAGAGATATCTTAACCTACGCGCAACGGGAATTGGTAACCGTATCCGTTATCAGTGCGATAGGCGGAGCAGAACCTATGCTTCGCAGCCATTTGAATATTTGTCTGAATGTAGGATTATCTCCCCAACAATTAAAAGAGTTTGTGGATATCATACAATGTACCCTGGGCGATAAGGAGGGACATGATGCCCGGGCCGTTCTGAACGAAGTACTGAAAGTAACGGATTTAAATACCAGTGCCCAGGAAGCTGCATGCACAAGGTTAGACCAAACGCTTCTATTTCCGAAGGGAGAAAAAATAAAGAATAGTAATTTTACCGGCAAAGCCTATCTGCAGATGTTAGTTGAAGCAGACAGCCAGAATAACAATTCCATAGGAAATGTAACCTTCGAACCTGGTGCCCGGACTAAATGGCATATACACCCGGCCGGACAGATACTGTTGGTTACAGATGGTGTAGGATATGTTCAGGAAAAAGGGAAACCTAAAAGGGTGGTTCGTAAAGGAGATGTTGTTGTATTTCCTCCCAATGTTTCACATTGGCATGGAGCCAGTGCCGATTCTGCCTTCGTACAGATTGCCATTACCGGAAGGGAAAAAGGAGAAACAATCTGGCAAGAGATTGTAACCGACGAAGAATATCGTCAATAGTACCTATGTACTATCTCTTTGCCTACATACTTCTATTTCTTTCATAACGAAGCACTATTCGTTTGTCATATGGATAACTTGCGTTCAACAATTGTGTAACTTGCGTTTGTCATATGTTGAATGCAAGTTACACAATTGTTAAACGAATAAGTGTTCGTTATGAAAAAATTAAAGTCTCGCTATGTAAGAAATAGTTTATCCTATACTTGAGCACTGTTTATTACGTAAAAAACACTTTGCTAATAAAAGCTTATAGTAAAGTATCTCTACAAGAATGAATTTAAATTATTTGTATTTATATAACCGATTAAAAAGAATCAGTATGAAAACAACCGTTATTGGACCTATTTTATTTATTGCCGGCATGCAGTTATCCTTTGCCCAAACCTCGGCAGCCGACGAAGAAATCATTAAACTTTCCAAAGACAAGTGGGAATGGATGGCAGAGAAAAACGTGGATACGTTAAGCAAACTCTTTCATGAGAAGGCTGTATTTGTACATATGGGAGGAGCTTGGGGAACCGAAAGGGAAATCGAAGTAATCAAAAGCGGTGGAATCTGGTACAAAAAAGCGGATATCCACGAAGTATCGGTAAACATAGTAGACAATACCGCCATTCTTTTAAATAGAATCGATTTATTGGCTGTGGTTGGCGGCAATGAAGTAACGAACCCCTTTATGGTTACAGAGGTGTATGTTAAACAAGGCGATAGCTGGAAGCTGACCGCTTTATCATTTACAAGACTGCTCACCCCTCAGAGACCACAATAATCATCCAAAGCAATGAAAAGGTGAAGGATAATTCAAAAAGTGAAACCTAAAGTGAAGGATATTCGGCTAAAAGTGAAGGATATCCTTCATAATTCAACCATTTAACAACCTATATATTAACATATTAACCTACAAAGTAAAGGATGTGAAGGATATTTTAGCGAAATAATCCATAGATACGAGCAAGAGACCTTTATATTTTACACACAAAACAGAATTGATCTATTTTTGTTTTGCAGACAAAACAAATGCAATATTAAAATTTGAAAATGAAAAAATTGACCTCTATTATCGCAATAGCAGCTTCAATTGCTGCTGCAGATGGGATAAATGCACAATCAACCGAAAAGTATACACAAAATCCCTGGACTTTGGTATATGACGGTGCTATAACCAAAAATGAACCCGGAAAAGTTAATATACATCCGGTAACATATAAGCTGAACGGGATTGATATCGCAGCGAATGTGTACACGCCGGCAAACTACGATGCTTCCGAAAAATACCCTGCAATTGTGGTAGCTCATCCTAACGGAGGTATCAAAGAACAAACAGCCGGACTATACGCTCAGCGTTTAGCGGAGGCCGGATATATTACAATGGCGGCAGACGCTTCTTATCAGGGTGCAAGTGGCGGAGAGCCCCGTCATACAGATAATCCGGCATATCGTACAGAAGATATTCGTGGTATGGCAGATTTTATCACAAAATATGCCGGTGTTGATGCGAATCGTTTGGGAGTTCTGGGTATCTGTGGTGGTGGTGGCTATACTATAAAAGCAGTGCAAACAGACAAACGGTTTAAAGCCGTTGCAACCTTAAGTATGTTTAATACTGGAGAGGTAAGACGCAATGGGTTTCAGAATTCACAGTTAAATACTATTCAGGACCGTTTGAAGCAGGCTACAGATGCACGTACACAAATGGTTACAACCGGTAAAATTGTCTATGCAGGCGTGTCAAGTGTAAAAGATGAAGATATTGCAAAAACATCGACCGACTTGTACCGGGAAGGATTTCTGTATTATTACAGAACCCATGCTCATCCAAATTCTACCTTTTTATATACAATGAGCAGCCTGTTGGATCTGATGCAGTGGGATGCAACAACGAATATGGAGCTGATAAACCAGCCTTTGCTGATGATTGCAGGAAGTAAGGCAGACACAAAATATATGACAGAAGAGGCGTTTAGCAAGGCTATAAACTCCCAAAAGAAAGAATTATTTCAGGTTGAAGGGGCTACCCATATACAGACTTACTGGAAGCCCGAATATGTTAATCAGATTACGAGTAAACTGAACGAATTTTTCAGCGAAAACTTGAAATAAGGAGGATATAAACGAAAAGAGAGCTCTAAATGCATAGAGCTCTCTTTCGCGGAAGCGGGGGGATTCGAACCCCCGGTACCCTTACGAGTACGTCAGTTTAGCAAACTGGTGGTTTCAGCCACTCACCCACACTTCCTTGTGTGTTTTGTGCTTCTTCCTTCGAATTGCGTGGCAAAGATAAGCGTATATTTCTGAATAAACAAAGCTTTTTAACCTTAATTTTAAAGAAAAAGATGCTACTTTTGTGCCCGATTCTGATAGTCAACCTCTTATTACTAAATTTATGAGTAAATTTTTTCGCTCAAAACGTGCTAAACGCACTTTTATCCGCAGAGGAATTGCCCTGCTGGCCCTGCTTTTCATTCTTTGTGGCTTTTGGGCCTGGCGAATGGTACTGGCTTCCAACTTCGACATCAAAGAGACAACCTATGTATATGTAGACAGCAAGAAAGACTTTAACGATCTTTGTTCTCAGTTAAAAGATTCCGCCTCTTGCAAAAGTCTGACCACCTTCAAGCAACTTGCTTATCTGATTGGCTATCCCGAAAAGATGAAAACCGGACGGTATGCCATTGAGCCGGGAACCGGCAATCTTCGCTTGCTGAAGAACCTGATCGGAGGATTGCAGTCTCCTACCCGTATTACATTTAACAACATCCGCCTCAAAAGCGATCTGGCACAACGACTGGACGATCAGCTGATGGTTTCGAAAGAGGAGATGCTTACCCTGTTTAACGATTCTGCCTCTTGTGCAGCTTTGGGATTTAGCCCCGAAACTATCCAGGCGATGTTCATTCCCAATACCTACGAAGTTTATTGGGATATCACGCCAGACAATCTGATGAAGCGCATACAAAAAGAATACAAGGCTTTCTGGAATGAAGACAGACTTTCCAAAGCATCCAAAGCCGGATTAACCCCTATACAGGTTTCCATTCTGGCCTCCATTGTGGAAGAAGAGACGGCCAAAGCCGACGAGATGGGGATGGTTGCCGGACTATATCTGAACCGCCTGCGCATAAACATGCCTCTGCAAGCAGACCCGACGGTAAAGTTTGCCGTAGGAGATGTAACGCTGAAGCGAATTCTGTTTGAACACCTGCAGGTAGATTCACCATACAACACCTATAAACACACCGGACTTCCTCCCGGTCCGATTCGTGTTCCGTCTATCGGAGGTATAAACAGCGTATTGAATCATAACCAGCACGACTATATTTATATGTGTGCGAAAGAGGATTTTTCGGGCAGACACAACTTTGCCTCCACCCTTGCCGAGCATGCAAAAAACGCAAACAAATACCGCGCCGAGCTAAACAGACGACAGATTAAGTAGGTTTTTCCTTTCAATTTATTGTAAATAAAGTATCTTTGTCGTCACATTTCAACAAAGACAACTAAAGTATTAAGATATACGATATGGAGAAACATCTTTTTTTAGGGGACGAAGCAATCGCCCAGGCAGCCATCGACGCCGGGATGTCTGGAGTGTATGCTTACCCTGGAACCCCCTCTACCGAAATTACGGAATATATTCAAAATTCCGCTACTGCAAAGCAATTGGGTATCCACAGCAACTGGAGCTCAAATGAAAAAACAGCCCTTGAAACGGCTTTAGGTATGTGCTATGCAGGCAAGAGAGCTCTTTGTTGCATGAAACACGTAGGACTGAACGTAGCTGCCGACTGTTTTATGAATGCATCGATGACGGGTATTCACGGTGGTATGATTATCATCACTGCCGACGATCCATCTATGCACTCATCACAAAACGAACAAGACAACCGCGTATATGGCAACTTTGCCATGATACCAATGCTTGAACCGAGCAACCAGCAGGAGGCATACGATATGGTGTACGATGGATTCGAACTTTCCGAGAAACTGGGGTATCCCATTTTACTTCGCATCACCACACGTATGGCACACTCTCGCTCGGGTGTGGTAACCCGTCCGGCTAAAGAACAAAACGGACTTTCGTACCCGGCCGACGGTCGCCAGCGATTTATCCTGCTCCCCGCCCTGGCCCGCAAAAGATACAAGACACTGTTGGCTGCACAGGAAGGATTTACCACCGCATCCGAAGAGTCTGTTTACAACACCTACTTCGATTCTCCCAACAAGAAGCTGGGTATCATTACAACCGGTATCGCCTTTAATTATCTTTCGGAAAACTTCCCTGACGGATTCGAAAATCCGGTACTTAAGATATGTCAGTATCCTCTTCCTAAAAAGCAGTTGATCAAGTTGGCCGAAGAATGCGACGAACTGTTAGTTATTGAGGAAGGATATCCCGTTGTTGAAGAACAGCTGAAGGGATTTCTTGGTAAAGGGCTGATCGTTCACGGTCGCCTGGACGGAACCTTGCCCCGCGACGGCGAATTAACGCCCGATTTGGTGGGACGTGCCCTGGGCAAAGAGGTGGCAACCTATTATACGATTCCTCCCGTAGTGGAGATGCGTCCGCCTGCTTTATGCCAGGGTTGCGGACACAGGGATTTGTATGATGCCATGAACGAAGTGTTGAATGAATACAAAGAACCTAAGGTTTTTGGAGACATTGGCTGTTATACCCTGGGGGCCCTCGCTCCTTTCCGGGCAATTGATACCTGTGTGGATATGGGTGCTTCCATCACAATGGGAAAAGGAGCTGCCGATGCGGGTTGTTTCCCGGCAGTTTCGGTAATTGGCGACTCAACGTTTACCCATTCGGGAATGACCGGCTTGCTTGATTGCGTGAATGAAAATACCAATATGCTGCTTATCATATCGGACAACGAAACCACAGGGATGACCGGTGGTCAGGATTCGGCCGGCACAGGCAGACTCGAATCTATCTGTCTGGGTATCGGCGTAGAGCCGGCGCACTTGCGAAGCCTGATTCCTCTGAAGAAGAATTACGAAGAGATGAAACAGTTGATCCGCGAAGAAATCGAATACAAAGGGCTATCCGTCATTATCTCACGCCGTGAGTGTATCCAGACTTTAGCCAGAAAGAAAAAAGCAAGCAAGAAATGAAAACAGACATCATACTATCAGGCGTAGGTGGACAAGGTATCCTCTCTATTGCAGCTGTTATTGGTGAAGCAGCACTTTACGATGGCCTTTACATGAAGCAGGCCGAAGTACACGGGATGAGTCAGCGGGGTGGAGATGTTCAATCCAACCTTCGCATCAGCGACAAACCCATTGCATCCGATTTGATTCCACTTGGTTCGGCCGACCTGATCATCTCGCTGGAACCGATGGAAAGTCTGCGTTACCTGCCCTATCTGAAGAAAGATGGTTGGCTGGTTACTAATTCGGTTCCTTTTGTAAACATCCCCAACTATCCGGACATCAAAGAGGTATATGCAGCACTCAATGCTCTTCCTCACAAAGTGATGCTGGATGTAGAGAATATTGCCAAAGAGATTGGTTCGGTACGTTCGGCTAATATTGTTATGCTGGGAGCTGCTGCTCCGTTCCTGGGTATCGAATACACCAAACTGGAACAGGGAATCCGAGATATCTTCGGCAAAAAGGGTCCCGAGGTAGTCGGCATGAATATCTTAGCCCTCGAAGCTGGTTACGATGTAGCTAAAAAGCTACTTTAAGTATATCCACATTCGTATAAGATCCTTCCCAAGCTGTAAGGCAGGGAAGGATCTTTTCATGTAAATCAGAATCGTTTTGTATAACTATGACAGTAAGGCTGCGTACCTTTCCTCTCATAGTAATCCTGGTGATACGCCTCCGCCTCCCAGAACATAGTAGCTTTCGTAACCTTGGTTGCCACTTTATAACCTTTGGCCTTAAGCAGATCAATTAACTTAAGAGCCACCTCCTTTTGTTGTTCGTTGGTGTAAAAGACCTCCGATCGATACTGATCCCCCACATCAGGTCCCTGGCGGTTAATCTGCTCCGGGTCATGAATCTCGAAGAATCTTTTGGCAAGGACTTCGTAAGTAACCTTGGCCGGATCAAAAATTACACGTACTGCCTCGGCATGGCCTGTAGTATGACTACACACCTCTTCGTACGTAGGATTAGGCGTTTTACCACCTATGTAACCCGACTCGACAGAAAGTACGCCGTCCACACGCTTCAGCAGATGTTCCACTCCCCAGAAGCAACCTCCGGCAAATATAGCAGTCTCCGTCTTGGCTGGAGTCGTTGCCTGATCTTTGCGGAACACCAGCGAGATAGAGTTTACGCAATGGCGTGTATCCTTGGATGTGAACCCTTCTCCTTCAAATACATGCCCCAGGTGAGCGCCGCAAGCAGCACAAACAATTTCAGTTCGCCGCCCGTCGGCATCCTTAAAGCGTTTTACAGCTCCTTTAATTTCATCATCAAAACTGGGCCATCCACAACCGGAATCAAACTTATCAGCCGAACGATACAACGGAGCATCGCACTGTTTACAATGGTAAGTACCTTTTTCCTTATGATTGGTATAAATTCCCGTAAAAGGATACTCTGTTCCCTTATCAATGATAACTCTCTTTTCTTCCGGTGTAAGCGATCTCATATGCTGCCCATTTATAAAATTTGAAACTAGTAAGAATAAAATAAACCAATAAACACTTGTATTCATATACTATCATATTTACAAGATTGATATTTATTTAACAAAAGGGAGGGACGACTTGTTGCAATGCATTTGCTTGAAACAATATAAAGGAATTCCAGCCGTTTTAGTTGGTACTAAACAACAGCATCATGGTAAAGAAACTCTTCCATCCCTTTCTGTTATCTCTTGTGCTTATGGGATGCAATACGCAACCGTCTGCACAAACGCCGTCCGGCTCCTCCTCACAAATAGTGATTCATCGTTTCGACAAGGCCCTCTTCCAGTGTATGGAGAGTAAAGATGAAAAGTTACAGCAAGCTTTGGAAAAGGAGTATCCGCAAATGCTTGAAATATTGAACAAGAGTCTGTTTAACTCTGCCGACAGCTCTTTATCTGCTGTAAGCCTGAATTTATTCAAGTATTACAGCGAACCAACTTTAAGGAATCTGTACACCGATGTTATTAAAGCGTATGATTCGGTGGGCGATATTGAAGCAACCTTAACAACTGGTTTTGCCTATCTGCACAGTCAGTTTCCCGATATGCAGATTCCGGCAGTTTACATGCATGTATCCGGACTAAACCAGAATGTACTGGTGGCTGATAGTCTACTTTCTTTGTCGGCCGACAAATACATGGGTATCGAGTATCCTCTTTATAAAGCTTTCTTTAACCAGCCGCAGCGTAATAAGATGCAAAGGGAATTGGTGGCGGCCGACTATCTGGCCGGATGGCTAATGTCTGAATTTCCTTTTACAGGCAACGAACAACAATTGCTGGACCGGATGGTGTACGAGGGGAAAATAAAACAACTGGTTATGGAAGCACTTCCGGGAATAAAGATGGAAACATTGATGGGCTATACGCAACAGGATGCCGACTGGTGGCAAAAGAATGAGAGTGTACTATGGAAATACATCATTGAGCACAAACAATTAAACGCGGCAGACCGTATTACAACAGCACGCTACTTTGAAGACGCACACAACAACTTCCCGGTAATAGGAGCTCCTGCTAATACAGGAACCTGGCTAGGATGGCAAATTGTAAAAGCATACCAGAACAAAAGCAAAGCAACCCCACAACAACTTATGCAAGTTACAGACCCAAACGAAATCCTTCGGGTGTCTGAATATAAGCCATAAAAAAAAGAAGGTTATTATCTTTCTAAAGTTCAGACATTTGATTGGAAATGCCTTATAAAAAATTAGATTCCAATAAAAAATGACTTGCCTATCGCTGTGCGTATAAACATAAAACTCTTCAGTATATTTATTAGGGCAGGCTTAAACTGAAAGATTTTGACAATTCAATTCCTAATATTGTAGAATATCTTAGTAACGACTTTTAGGCACCTTGTAGTGGATAAATTATGTATAAATAATCAACGACAATCCATAGACTAAGGATTAATGTAATAGTATAACTCGCAGTAAAATTAGTAAAACATAGTTTGACTATATCAACTTCAATAAAATAATAAACAGGATATATGGGGGATGATTACTGATCTCCCCGAATTTTGAGAGGGATTGACGCCTCACTGAAACTGCCAGCTTTCAACAGATTTTTGAAAGTGAACTAAATAAACCCCTTCGCAATTTCGCCCAAAGGGGAGGTTACGAAGGGGAAGTAACTTTAGGATATCAATACCATAATTAATATATTGTTAACTAATAAAGCTAATTATGCACAAATCATTCAAGCAACTTAAACTAATGAGGTCCTTTAGATTTCTAAATGTAAGATGTAGCTTTCCAAGATAGATGATCAAAAAACTCTCCTTCAAACTCTAATATTCAGCAGGAATATCTCGTTCTTTGTTTCCAGACATTTTAAACAACCATGCAGCATCAATTCCAGCCAAAGCACCACTTAATTCTTCTCCAGAAAAAAGTGAATTTGCAATATTTATATATTCTTGATAATCATCCTCCATCATAGACATTACGGCTTGAGTATAGCCAATGGTAGTCCCTGTAATTAATCCATTTTCATCTCTAATAACTACGTTAATTGATGAGTACCCCTTTAAAGCATCGTACATATTCATGTAACCCCATTCTGCACCATCAGCAAAATCTGCAGACCGAATATAACTTGGAGAATTCCTCAATGCATCCATTGGATTATAAGCATACAATGTAATAAAAACAAAAGCTAAAGCAAGAATAGTTAATAATTTTTTCATAACAATTAAATTTTAAGATTTGTAATCAATTA
>WARP01002780.1_pt1 | contig 22386 bp, 19 predicted proteins | sample 4769151 | NCBI WGS metagenome assembly WARP01 (sample SAMN08893023, study PRJNA449175) | gut metagenome | isolation source: rumen sample fed with dry roughage | host: cow | place: India: Nagpur | collected 2016
CAGGTTTTAAGTGTCTTTGGCATAATCTCTTTAATTGAGCCAAGGGCTCTATCCAATGCAGATTTTTTCATAAATAAAAATAATCTGCAAAGATAGTCTTAATTGTGACTGTTAATAATTATTTTTCTTTGGCTCAAAGTATTCTTTTGGGTGTTGGCAGGCCGGACAATTTTCCAGAGCTTTTTTCCCTTTGTGGACATAACCGCAGTTACGGCATTGCCATTCGATTTCTTCTTCCCTTTCAAATACTTTTTCGGCCTCTACCCTTGCAAGCAAAGTCCTGTAGCGGGCTTCGTGTTCGGCCTCTACCTTTGCAATCATCTTGAAAGCAGTTGCAACCTGAGGGAAACCCTCTTCCTTGGCAATCTCGGCAAATTCGGGGTAAAGTTCGGTCCACTCTTCGTTTTCGCCTGCAGCGGCAGCTGCCAGGTTTTCGGCTGTGGTTCCTATGATCCCGGCGGGATATGAAGCGGTAATTTCCACCATGCCACCTTCAAGAAACTTGAAGAAGCGTTTTGCATGCTCCTTCTCCTGCTCTGCAGTCTCTTCAAAAACTGCGGCAATTTGCTGGTATCCCTCCTTACGTGCGATTGATGCAAAATAAACGTATCGGCTGCGTGCTTGTGACTCTCCTGCAAATGCTTTAAGCAGATTTTGTTCTGTTCTGGTGCCTTTAATACTCTTTTCCATAAAAATTTTATTTTGTGGTTAGTTTGGTGACAAATTTAATCAAAATTTCGGTCATGGCGAATCCATTCTGCCTATATTTGTGTCGGACTTAACACGTGGTCATGAAGAATACACAAGAAAAACTTTCACAATTCCGCAATTACATGGCGGGGGCAGGATTTGATGCCTTTGTAATACCATCCAATGATCCTCATTTCGGAGAATATGTACAGGATTATTATAAATGCAGGGAGTGGCTCTCCGGTTTTTCGGGGTCGGCAGGTACCCTTGTTGTAACCCTATTCCAAGCAGCATTGTGGACAGATTCCCGTTATTTTCTGCAGGCGGCAAGGGAACTGGATGGATCGGGTATTGAACTGATGAAAATGAAGGAGTCAGGAACCCCGACGATACCTGAATGGCTTTTATCTGTGCTCCAACCCGGATCAATCGTAGGTGCTGACGAATCACTGATTCCTGTATCGGAATACAATGGATTGGTAGACAGTATAAGCCCGCTGGTACTTACTCTTACCGGTGATCCCTTTTCTGTTGTATGGACAGACAGACCTCCCATTTTCTCTTCCTTGGCACGAACTGTAAACTATAATGTCAGTGGAGAGGCCTCTGCCTCAAAATTAAACAGGGCATGTGAAACGTTGGGGCTTGACGGAGATTTTTACTACCTGCTCTCTTCTTGTGACGATATTTCATGGTTATGCAACCTGAGGGGAGCCGATGTACCTTACAATCCATTGTTATATTCATACCTGCTTTTTGGCAGGGGTAAAGCCGAACTTTTTGTCTCCGGAAACAGCGCTGACAGTACGGTACAAGAGACTCTTTCATGGGAGGGTATAAGCATCAGGGAGTACAGCCAGATAAACTCTTATCTGAAAAACCTTGACCCTGCTGTGCCGGTGGTGATGCCTTATGGCAAAACCTCTATGAGAATGTTTAACTCCCTTAAAATAAACAGAGGTGCCGCGAACATCATGGATGACACAACTCCGGGAGGTGTTGCAGGATCTTTGAAAGCTGTTAAGAATCCAATAGAAATTGATGGGTTCCGCAAAGCAATGGTCAACGATGGAGTCGCCTGGGTAAGGTTCATTATGGAACTGGAAAAGAGGTTGGCAAACACCAGTGCCCGACCTTACGAACATGAGTTGAGTGAGTTATTGATCAAAAAAAGGTCGGAGAATCCCGACTATCTGGGGGAAAGTTTTGCCCCGATAGTTGCTTTTGGTCCAAACGGGGCACAACCGCATTATAGTCCATCTTCGGCAAACCCTTGTATGCTCGGACTCAGAGGGTTCTTGCTGATAGATACCGGGGCACATTATCCATACGGGACCACGGATACCACCAGGACCTTTTTCCTGGGAGAGCCAAACAGGGAGGAGTGCCTCGATTACACGGCGGTCCTCAAGGGAATGATCTCCCTCTCCATGGTACTTTTCCCTCCCGGTACAAGAGGAGCATCCTTGGATATCCTTGCCAGGGGGGAGGTGTACAAACGGGGAAAAAGGTATATGCATGGCACCGGACATGGTGTGGGCCATAATTTATGTGTACATGAAGGACCCCAGAGCATAAGGATGGAGGAGAATCCGGTTACGTTCAGGTTGGGTATGGTTACTTCAAACGAGCCTGCAATATACCAGGAGGGAGAATACGGTATACGTATCGAAAACCTTTTATGTTGCGGCTTATCCGATAATGTCGCCGGCTTTTACTGTTTCGAGACCCTGACTTTGATTCCTGTAGATACAAAAGCTGTGGATGTTGCTTTTTTGGGAGAGGAGTGTACCAAATGGCTCAATGGGTACCATAGGCGGGTTTATGAAACATTGGCGCCACAATTGAACCATGAAGAGAAAGTATGGCTATCGGAAAAAACCTCTGAAATCGGCGGTTGAGTAATCTGATCGGTATATTACTCTTCTTACGGCAGTATTAACAAAACCTTCTCCTTCTGATTCCCGGATAAAGTTATAGTCGGACTGTAGCATCTCTCTTTTGTAAACGGATGCATTTTCCAGGAAAGCACTTCCGTTGTCCCACATGTTTACCAGAAAGTAAGCTGCAATATCGTATGCCTGGAATGCATAGGGTGATGGTTCGGAAAGGAACAGGGCCCGGTATTTGGACAGGAACTCCTTTATGTTTTCCCGATTGTAATCCAAATAATATTGCATCGATATGTTCAGGTTCATCTGGTGGTAGTAATTGATGTCAACACTTTCGTAGGACCTCCACCTGGGAGTCCCATATACTGTTATTTCGTAATTACTCCTGGTTTTCAACAGGTTGAGGTTCCTTAAAACATCAGAAACAAATGCCTCCGAATTGGATGCCACAACAACATGGTTGACAGCGCCTTTCGTTAATCTTGCTTCTATTGAAGGCAATATTGACCTTCCCTTGAGTATGTTGTATGAAACCTGTTTATACCTGATGTTTGCCGAATTTAGGATATCCATTGTTACTCCGGCTATTTCATCGGTTCCGTTTTCGATCTCTTCATAAATCAATGTAACATCCGACATAATGTTAAGTGCAGATAAAATACCCCTTTGCTGATATGCAACAGGGGTGCTCACCTGGAAAAACCTATCGTAATTTTTTGCAAGATAACCGCTTCCCGGATCCATTGGGGAAACCACATAAATCCCTTTGGTGGAGGCGTACTGGACGACAGATTCGAGTTCTTCCCTGTAAACAGGTCCAAAAAGAATGTCTGCATTATCCAGCCTGCCGCTGGAAATGATGGATTCGACATCTGTTTGTTCGGTATCAATTACCTCAACTTCCAGCTTGATATCCGGGTTGGAATCTTTAATATCGTTGAGTGCCAACAGGAAACCCTGATAGAATTCAATAAAATTGTTTGTGCCGGACGATTCCGAGACCTCTTGCGTTACTCCGTTTGCTTGTAGCGGAAGCAACAGCTTTGCCTTGATTGTAGGATAAAATCTTGATTTCAAGCGGATCTCTTCTTTAAGAGATTCGGTTTCTTTTTCCTTGGCTTCAATCAGCTTTGGTTCTGTTACGGCTGCAGCTCCGTCAGTGACTACGTTGAGAGGCAGTGATTGTCCGGGGTGCGGAATCAAAAGCTTTTGCCGGACTTCAATGCTGTTTCCCTGAAGTTTGTTAAATACGGCAATTTCTTGCTCGCTGACACCGTATTTTTTGGCAATCGAAGGGAGGGTTTCGTACCACCTTACAATATGCTCGGCTTGAATTTGTTCAGGTTTTTCATGAGACAGGACTTCTTCGGGGATAGAGGTGGAAGGATTGCTCCCTTCTACCCTGATGTAAATGACTTGTCCCTCTTTCAGACCCGATGTGATTGACGGATTGTCTTTGATGATAGCTTCGGATGCAACTCCGTAAGAGCGGGCAATTGAGAAAAGGGTTTGTTTTTTCTCAACCCTGTGGAGATAAAAGAGTTCTCCCTTCAAGTTTATCTTTTCGGCAGAGATCTCTACTTTTGGGGGTACGTATTGAGCCAAACATCCCTGGTTGAGAAAGAGCAACAGGACCAAAAGGATTAAATTGTGAATTCTCATAATCTTGCAAGCATGTTTCTTACGTTGGCATCGATTCTTTCAAAGATATCGTTCCCGTAGGATGCCTTTTCGAAGTGTGTTCCGGTTATTTTTTCATAAAGTTCTATATACCTTTCCGATATTGAGTTCACTACATCCAATGTCATATCAGGGACTTGCTCCCCCTCTCTTCCCTGGAACCCGTTTTGCATAAGCCACTCCCTTACAAACTCCTTTGAAAGTTGTCTTTGGGGCTCTCCCTTCTCGAAAAGAGAGTCGTAACTGTCAGCATAAAAGTACCGGGAAGAATCTGGTGTGTGGATTTCGTCTATCAGGAAAATCTGATCGCCGATTTTTCCAAATTCATATTTTGTATCTACCAGTATAAGACCTCTTTCGGCTGCCATCTGAGATCCTCTCTCAAATAAAGCAAGGGAATACTCTTCCAGTTTAATGTAATCCGACTCGCTTACCAGGCCGCGGGAAATAATCTCTTCCCTTGAGATATCCTGGTCATGCTCACCTATCTCGGCCTTTGTGGTTGGAGTCAGTATTGGCTTGGCAAACTTTTGATGCTCCTTCATTCCGTCAGGAATTTCGACTCCGCAAATCTCGCGGGCACCAGCCTTGTAACTCCTCCATGAGCTGCCAGTAAGGTATGCCCTCACAATCATCTCAACAGGCATGGGAGCACATTTGCGACCTACAGTAACCATTGGGTCCGGAGATGCAATCTTCCAGTTTGGTACAATGTCTGAGGTGCTGTCCAAGAATTTAGATGCAATCTGATTAAGAACCTGCCCTTTGTATGGAATGCCCTTTGGCAAGACCACATCAAAGGCCGATATCCTGTCTGTGGCAATCATTACCAAATAATTGTCATTAATTGAGTATACATCCCTGACCTTGCCTGTGTATTTCCCGCTCTGACCGGGAAAGTCGAAATCTGTTCTGGTTATTGCTTGCATTTCTTTTGTTTCTATAAAGTATTGTAAAAATCAATTAGTTTGTTTGCAAAACTATTCCAAGAGAGTTGCTGTTTATGTTTTTCTATGTTTGCAATGTACTCTTCTTGTCTTCCTTCGGTAAAAAACCTTAAAATTCCATCGGCAACGACAGAACTATCGGGATAATCCACAACAATTCCCGTGCCCGGCTCTTCTACCGCCTCCTTAAGGCCACCTACATCCGTTGTAAGCAACGGTACTCCAAAATGGTAAGATATCGCACTGATTCCGCTCTGGGTTGCAGTACGGTATGGAAGGACTGTGAGGTCTGCCGAGGAGAAGAAAAGAGGAACTTCGGTATCGTCAATATATCTGTTGAACAGTTTTATTCTCTTTTTTGCAGGAGAGGCTTCAATCTGCCTTGAATATTTCTCAAAAGAGCCATATGGTTCGCCAGCTATCACCAGCTGGTAACTATCATCCAGCATAGCAAAGGCATCAATCAGGATATCCAGTCCCTTATAGTCCCTGATCAATCCAAAAAAGAGCAGGTTTTTTTTCCCGGGGTCTATTCCCAACTTGCTTTCTGCCTCTGCACGTGCTGTTTTTTGCCCAAAATGGTCATAAACAGGGTGGGGTATTGTTATATAATGGGCATCTTTTTTTATTTGGAGCAAATCTTTACCGACTGACTCCGACAAAACCACAAAGCCATCGCTCCCTCCAAGGAAATATTTGGTGAATGGTTTGTCAATAAACCTTTTTTCATGCGGGACAACGTTGTCTAGTATGGATATTACTTTGGTGCGGGGATTGAGATGACGGGCCACATAGCCCAGGGATGGCCCGAAAAATGACATCCAATATCTCATGATCAAAAGATCCGGTTCCCACTGGCGGATGAGTTTTGCAGAGGAGATGTATGAAAGAGGGTTGATTGTGTCCAGCACAGGAGTACTTTCAATCGGGATGGCTTTATCCTCTTCGGTGACAAATTGGGTTTTTCCCGGGAAGAGGATGCCAGGATACTGCCTTTTGAAATTAAAGGCCTGTACCGTGTGAGAATTGCCCAGCTCCAATGTCAGATTTGCATTGAACTGGGCAATACCTCCGCGATAAGGGTAGAAACAAGATAGTATTGCAATCTTCACCCTTTGAATATTTTAATTTATTTACCAGTCTTTTGCTTGATATATTCGTCGTTCATGCCAGCTACCACTGCATCAGTAATATCCAAGGCTTTGTCGCCGTACAGGATACTGCCGGGTGTTCCTGTTGTTGTCAAAACCATGGCATATTGCTTTTCGGTGTTCATTTTAGCAATATAGGTAGATAAAGCATCAAAAACCCTGCGGTAAATAACAGCCTCTTCTTCCGACATTTCCATCTGTTTTTGCTGTACGTAGTTTTGGAGTTCCTGATCCCTTACCTGGAGCTGCTGTTGCTGTGTCTGAGCCTGAAGGTTTGTAATCAGCCCTTTTTGAACCTTGGTCTGGAAATCCTTTATGTCATTTTCCAGTGAGCGGCCCCTTTTTTTAAGGTCTTCTTCAATTGTCTGGGCTTTGTTTGAAAACTCGGAACGCAGGTCGTTGAACATATCGTATTTTTCGATAAGCGAGTCTATTTGGACATAGACAATATCTCCGGCTGCTGCCACTGTTCCTTCCAGATTTGCTTCGGAAGACATAGGTGCGGGACGTGATGTGAAATGTAAAATAAACAGCACTATTACAGCTGCTCCCAAAATGACATTTGAAATAATTGATGCGTTTTTCATCTTTGATTTAATTTAAACTACAAATATAATTAATAATTTTTTAACTGCCTAAGATAGGATTGGATGGTGTTTTCAAGCCCAAGGTAAATGGCGTCACATACCAAAGCGTGTCCAATGGAGACTTCCAGCAATCCAGAGATGTTCTTATGGAAATAGGATAGGTTGTCCAGGTTGAGGTCGTGCCCGGCATTCAGTCCTAACCCGGCCTTAATAGCAGCATCGGCGGCGATAATAAATGGCTGGATACCCCTCTCTTTTTCTCCTTTTTCATAAAGGGCAGCATAGCTCTCGGTGTAAAGCTCCACCCTGTTGCATCCTGTATCGGCTGCATGAAGGATCATTTCCGGATCGGGGTCCACAAAAATAGATGTGCGTATTCCGTTAGAATTGAAAAGTGTACAAATCTCCTTGAGGTATTTCTTGTTGGTTTTTGTATCCCATCCGGAGTTGGAGGTGATTACATCATGGGCATCCGGCACCAATGTGACTTGGGCCGGCCTGTTTTCAAGAACCAGATCAATAAAGGATTTTATAGGATTTCCTTCTATATTGAATTCGGTTGAGAGTAACGGCTTCAGGTCCCTGACATCTTTGTACCTTATATGGCGTTCATCCGGACGTGGGTGAACGGTTATACCCTGGGCCCCGAACCTTTCGCAGTCCATTGCTGCTTTCAGCACATCGGGCAGATTGCCTCCCCTCGCGTTTCGGAGTGTGGCAAATTTGTTTATATTTACGCTTAGTTTTGTCATATCGGATACAAATTTATTTAATTTTGACGATTAAAATAGTTTACCCGTAAAATGAAGATAGCAATTTTTGCACGTGAAGTCAGGGAAATCTGGGCAGAAAGATTTATTTCTATTCTTAATGAATTGAAATCCAGAGGTGCGGATATTGTATACCATAAACCGTTCCATTCAAGATTTTGCAAACAAAACAAAACCACTCTTCCTAAAGGAGATTTTTTTTCCAACCATATTGATTTGCCAGAAGAGACGGACATCTTCCTTTGCTTCGGGGGTGATGGCACTTTTTTGGAATCCCTAACTCTGGTAAGGGAAAAAAAAATTCCTGTCGGAGGCATAAATTTTGGGAGGCTTGGTTTTCTTACAAGTGCCGGAACTCCAGGTGGTGACGAATGGATTGCCAGGATTTTTGAGGGTAACTTCAATATTGAGAAACGTAGTGTGCTGGCTGTGAACTCCGATATTTTCCCAAAAGGTTTTTGCAAGTATGCACTAAATGAAGTTTCGTTCCAGAGACAGGATCCGTTTATGCTCTCGGTGCATGTAAAAATCAACGGGATGTCATTGCCTCCGTATTGGTCGGATGGATTGGTCCTCTCCAGCCCAACCGGCTCCACTGCATACTCTCTGAGTGTGGGAGGTCCGATAGCAATTCCCGGAGTAAAGGCATTGATCCTTGCTCCAATTGCGCCACACAACCTTAACGTCAGGCCTCTGGTAGTTCCTGATGATGCTGTCATTGAAATATATGTCGAATCCAGGCTCAAAGAGGCTATAATAAGTCTGGACAACCGCTCCATATCAATTCCGGAAAAGGAGCTGTTTACAATTACAAAAGCCGGATTCGAACTACACTACCTCTCATTCTCTGTGGATGGTTTCATTGGAGCGCTAAAAGAGAAACTGATGTGGGGAGAGGATAAAAGAAACTATTAACTGGTTAAATTTCTATTAAGATAATATGGTAAAAATACCTGCACATGTGACCATTATAATGGATGGAAACGGAAGATGGGCAAAAAGGAAGGGTTTGGAGAGGCTGGAGGGGCACAAGGCCGGTGTGGAGTCGGTTAAGGCTGCCGTTGAATTTGCTGCCGAAAACAAAATCGGTTACCTGAGTCTGTTTGCATTTTCCGAGGAGAATTGGAACCGTCCGCAAAATGAGATAAACGGATTGATGGAATTGATGATAGATGCCATAATAAGGGAACAGAAAACATTGATGGATAATGCGATCAGGTTTCGTGTGATTGGCGATAAAAGCCGGCTGGGCGAGACCCTCAATTCAAAGATTGACGAAATTGAAGGAATTACTGCTTCAAACAATGGCCTTACCCTTATCATTTTTCTCAGTTACAGCGGTAAGTGGGATATATTACAGGCTGCCGAACGCTATTCAAAGTTGCTGAAGAAGGGATCAATCCAGGATGATGTCCCTTTGACACACGAGCTCATGGACTCGCTTTTAAGTACAACAGGCGTGCCGGATCCCGACTTGCTGATAAGGACCAGCGGAGAGCAGAGGATCAGCAACTACATGTTGTGGCAGTGTGCTTATACCGAATTTTATTTTACCGATGTCCTTTGGCCCGATTTTCGCAAAAATGACTTTAGAAGAGCTCTTGAAACCTATTCCGAGAGGGAAAGGCGGTACGGGAAGACCGGAGATCAGATTAACAAAATCAAATAAAGGGACATTGGATACAAATAAAACTTTATCTTTGCAGTTTTACAGTCTTAAAGTGCAAATGAAATCATTATCGCTTGTTATTTTAGCATTGCTCCTCGCTTCATTCGGAAGAGCCTCGGCACAGGATACAATCCCAAACAGAACTGCCACCGTAGATTACAACACCCCTAAAACATTTGTTGTGGGGGGGGTCTCCGTCACAGGGGTCAAATATTTGGGGGAAGAGCAGATGATTTCCCTTACCGGTCTTACAAAAGGGGATAAAATCGAAATTCCGGGTGATGATCTCTCATCGATAATAAAAAGGATATGGGCGCAACGCTTTTTCTCGGATGTTGCATTTTATATAGATTCCACAGTACAGGATACTGTTTACCTTAATCTTTACCTGCAGGAGAGGCCCAGAGTCTCCAGGTGGGAATTCGAAGGAGTCAGGTCAGGGGAGAAGTCAGATCTGAACGACAGGCTCAAACTCAGAAGGGGAGGCGAGCTTTCGGATTACATCATCAGCTCTTCTGTGGATATCATCAAGAAATTTTACAAAGAGAAAGGGTTCACCCAGGCAGAAGTTGAGGTAAAGCAGCAGGACGACACTCTGTTCACTAACACTGTGCAGGTGACTTTTTCCGTCGACCGCAAATCAAGGGTCAAGATCAAGCAGATCAGCTTTGAGGGTAACGACAATATAAAAGATTCAAAACTTGCAGCCTCAATGAAAAAAACCAAGGATATGAGGATTCGCAATTTCTTTAACAGCAAGAAATTCAATGACAAGGAATACGAAAACGATAAAATGCTCCTGCTCCAGAAATACAGCGAACTGGGTTACCGTGATGCAAAAATTGTGAAAGATTCCATCTATTACATCGAAGATGGAAGGCTTGCAATCGATTTCCAGATTGATGAGGGTCAAAGGTATTATTTCCGAAACATCAACTGGACAGGAAATTCAATATATGACGAATCCCAGCTCAACAGTATACTAAGAATTGGCAAAGGCGATATCTACGATGTTGTATCAATGGAAAAGAGACTTTTCGAAGCTGAGGACGGTAATATTTCCAAAATGTACAGGGACCAAGGATACCTTTTCTTTCGGGTTATTCCGGTAGAGACTGCTATTGTAGGGGACTCTGTGGATGTGGAAATGAGAATGTTCGAAGGAAAACCCGCTATATTCAACAGGGTGGTGATCAATGGCAATAATGTTACCAACGAAAAGATTGCACGAAGGGAACTGTATACCCGTCCGGGGTATCTATTCAGCCAGACATACCTTGAAAGATCTCTAAGGGAACTCTCTTCCATGGGGCACTTCGATCCGGAAAAGCTTATGTCTCCAACAGGTTACAGCATAATCCCAAATGAAAATGCCAACACCGTGGATGTTACATATAACGTGGAAGAAAAATCCAACAGCCAGTTTGAGATAGCCGGAGGCTGGGGTGGAAACACTTTTGTAGGTACCCTCGGTATTAGTTTCAATAACTTTTCAATTGGAAAGGTATTTGACAAGAAATCGTGGCGCCCTGTACCACTCGGGGACGGACAGCAGCTATCTTTAAGATTCCAGACCAACGGAACCTACTATACTGCTCTGTCTGCAAGCTTTACTGAGCCATGGCTCTTTGGCAACAAACCCACGTCATTTACTTTCTCGACCTACTACACCCGCCAGACAAACTCCTACTATTTTTACCAGAACACCGATCAGAGCATGGAGGTGTACGGTATAGCGGCAGGTATCGGCACAAGGCTTAAATGGCCTGACAACCAGTTCATACTTTACAACGAAATAAGTGCCCAGACCTATAAACTTACAGACTGGGATTACTATTTTATCTTCAAGGACGGTATCTCCAACAACATCAGCTGGAAACTCCGCCTTCAACGTAACTCAACGGACCAGCCCATCTATCCTCGTTCGGGATCGGATTTCCAGCTTGGTCTGCAGATAACCCCGCCCTATTCACTATTCCGTTCAAAAGATACCGATTACAGCAGCATGACAGATGCAGAGAGATATAAGTGGATCGAGTATCACAAATGGACATTCAAAGGGTCTACTTTCAATAAAATCATAGGAGACCTGGTTTTGATGACAAGGGCCAATTTTGGCTACCTTGGTTTGTACAACAGGGATCTTGGTTACTCTCCATTCGAAGGCTTTATTCTTGGCGGAGACGGTATGTCGGGTTACAACACCTATGGTTCGGAGACAATCGGATTGAGGGGTTATTCCAATAATTCGCTTACTCCGAGGAATAATAATGGTTATGCAGGAAATGTTTACGATAAGTTTACAGTTGAGTTAAGGTATCCTCTGGTCCTCCAGCCGCAATCCACAATCTATGCCCTTGTCTTCCTGGAAGGAGGAAACAGCTGGTCCGACATACGTGACTTCAACCCGTTCTCCATAAAAAGATCTGCAGGATTCGGCGTGAGGGTTTTGCTGCCTATCGTAGGTATGCTAGGGATCGACTGGGGTTACGGATTTGACAACTCCCACGAAGGAGAGAAGGGTGGAAGCAATTTCCACTTTGTTATAGGACAACAGTTTTAATAAATTAATATTACCTGTTATGAAAAAGTTGATTTTTACAGCGATGATCCTGCTATCGATACCGATGGCTGTCGCAGCGCAGACCACAGGCTATGTAAACACAGAGACAATCCTTTCCGAAATGCCTGAATACACTCAGGCCCAGGAGCAACTGGAAAGACTCAAGAAACAATACGAGTTGCAGTTTGAGAATGAACTCAAGGTCATTGAGAATTTGTTCAACCAATATCAATCACAAAAAGCAGGATTGAATGAGGTGCAGAGACAGGCCAGGGAAAATGAGATCATTTCCAAAGAGAGGTCCCTGAAACAGAGGGAGCAGGAAATCTTTGGACAAGAGGGCACATTGGCAACAAGATCCAAAGAGCTGTTGGACCCGATCAAGGAAATTGTGCAGACAGCAATTGACAAGGTGGCAACAGAACGTGGAATGCTGCTTGTCTTTGATGTTGCAACAACACAGGGTGTAATTTTCCGGGATTCCAAAGCAGACCTCACACCTCAGGTAATGAGCCGTCTGGGTCTTATTAAATAAAACCAAATAATAATTATCATATGAAACATTTATCAAAGATTCTTTTAGTTTTTGCCCTGTTTGCCTCGTCAGCGGCAGTTGCCCAGACCATGAAATTCGGTCATATCAATTCCCAGGAAATCATTGCCCTGATGCCCGAAAGGGATAGTGCGCTCGTAGCACTCGAAAGGCATACACAGGACCTGGAGGAGGAGATGCAGGCACTGCAAACCGAGTTCCAGTCAAAGTACAATACTTACGAGCAAAGACAAGCCACATGGACAGCAGCGGTTCTTGAGGCAAAAACCAAGGAACTCCAAGACCTTGACCGCAGGATGCAACAATACCAGCAGACTGCTTCCCAGGAATTGCAGCAATTACAGCAGGCACTTTTCCAGCCTATATTGAAAAAAGCCAATGATGTAATCCAGCAAATCGGGAAAGAGAAGGGTCTTATCTATATTTTTGACACATCTTCGGGTATGATGCCATACATTGACCAAGCGCAAAGCGTTGATGTTTTGCCTCTGGCAAAAGCGGCAATGAACATACCTGCCGATAAAAAACCGATGCAAATGAGTCAACCGGCGAACTAACAATAAATTATTTTTTATAACTTTACTGTCGCTCCGTTATTCCGGGGCGACTTTTTTCTTTATGTATAAACCTGCAAGTACAACACCCGTCGGGATTTTCGACTCCGGAGTCGGAGGGCTTTCAGTTTGGAAGGAGGTTATCAAATTGTTGCCTGGCCACAATATCTTATATTTTGCTGACAGTGCATATTCTCCTTACGGACCAAGACCAGTCCGGGAAGTGATTGAGCGTTGTGAGATGATTTCGGAGTTCCTGATTTCCAAAGGTGCAGGAATCATAGTAATAGCATGTAATACTGCCACATCGGCTGCTATTGCTCATTTAAGGGCAAAATATCCTGTTCCTTTCATCGGTATGGAACCTGCCGTGAAACCGGCCGCAACTTTGACCAAAACGGGTGTAATAGGAGTTTTGGCAACAAAAGGCACCTTGAACGGCAGGCTTTACATAAGTACTTTGAATAAGTTTGCATCTGATGTCAGGGTTATTGAGATGGTAGGTACAGGCTTGGTTCCTCTGGTGGAATCGGGGAAAACCGAGGGGGACGAGGTAGACTCCCTGTTGGTAAAGTACATATCGCCAATGGTTGCACAAGGTGCTGATTATATCGTTTTGGGATGTACCCATTATCCGTTTTTACGGAACTCAATTCAACGTATTGCAGGAGAGGGAGTGACACTCATAGACCCCGCTCCGGCAGTTGCAAGGCATTTGTATAAAATTGCAAGGGAGAGACGTTTGATTGACCCTGATTGGAAGGATAACCTGTTAAGTGTAAACATTTACAGGTCGTGTTACAGTAACACGACATTCTACTCATCGGGTGGAACGGATGTATTGAAAAGGCTGGCAAGAGGAGTTATTCCCGAAATTCCCGGTAACTGTTTCGTAAGTGACAGACTAAACTAAACTTAAACTATAAAATAATGGAAACAGATCATTTTTTCTTCCTTGTGCCCTTGGCCTCGGTCGTGGCACTTGGTTTCGCAGCCTACTTCTTTCGTCAGATGATGAGGGAGAGCGAAGGTAGTGACCTTATGAAGGAGATAGCCCTCCATGTCAGGACCGGGGCTATGGCTTACCTGAAGCAGCAGTATAAGGTTGTAATAATTGTTTTTATTGTGCTCAGTGCCTTTTTTGCCTTACTTGCATATGGCTTTGGAGTACAAAACCCTTGGGTTCCGGGAGCTTTCATAACTGGAGGCTTCTTCTCGGGACTGGCCGGTTTCATAGGGATGAAGACAGCCACTTATGCCTCTGCAAGGACAGCCAATGCCTGCAGCCGTTCCCTGAACAGCGGGCTGAGGCTGGCTTTCCGTTCGGGGGCGGTGATGGGGCTTGTGGTTGTTGGTCTTGGATTACTCGATATATCACTATGGTACCTGTTGCTTGACCACTTTGTGGAGTCGGTTTCCCAATCCCAGAAGATGGTTGTCATAACCACCACAATGCTCACATTTGGTATGGGTGCATCAACCCAGGCACTTTTTGCAAGGGTAGGGGGAGGTATCTACACAAAGGCCGCCGATGTCGGGGCTGACTTAGTGGGAAAGGTAGAGGCAAACATCCCTGAGGACGATCCCAGGAATCCGGCTACCATTGCCGATAACGTAGGTGATAATGTAGGTGATGTAGCGGGAATGGGTGCCGATTTATACGAGTCATATTGTGGGGCTATCCTGGCAACTGCAGCGCTGGGGGCCTCTGCTTTTTACATAGATCCAAACATGCAGGTAAAAGCGATTTTTGCTCCTATGTTGATTGCGGCAGCTGGGATTATCCTGTCAATCCTTGGAATATTCATAGTAAGGACCAGGGAAGATGCAGGCATGAAGGATCTGCTCAAGTCCCTCGGCAGGGGGGTTAATATAAGTTCGGCATTTATTGCCGCAACTACCTTTGCAATATTATTCTTGTTAGGTCTTGAGAACTGGCTGGGCATATCATTATCGGTGGTTACAGGATTGGTGGCCGGTATAATAATAGGCCAGTCAACAGAATATTATACATCCCATTCTTACAAACCCACAAGAAGGATATCCGAAAGTGGCCAGACCGGACCTGCCACTGTTATTATACAGGGAGTTGGCCTGGGAATGATATCCACAGCAATACCGGTTGTCACAATTGCTGCAGCAATTATTTTGTCGTTCCTTTTTGCCATTGGATTCGATGTTACGGGAATGACAGAAGCTCACAACCTGAGCATGGGGCTATACGGGATAGGTATAGCTGCCGTAGGAATGCTCTCCACCCTAGGGATAACACTTGCCACCGATGCATATGGCCCTATTGCCGACAATGCCGGGGGCAATGCCCAGATGAGCAAACTGGATCCTGAGGTGAGACGCAGGACAGATGTCCTGGATGCCCTGGGAAATACAACTGCTGCTACCGGTAAAGGTTTTGCGATCGGCTCTGCGGCACTGACGGCCCTTGCTCTTATGGCATCGTACCTGGAGGAGGTAAAGATTGGCCTCAGTCATATAGGAAAAACTACGCTGGAAATCGGTGAAAGAATTGTAAATGTGAGTGAAGCCACCATACCCGATTTTATGGATTATTACCAGGTTACATTAATGAATCCAAAAGTTTTGGTTGGTGTTTTCCTCGGATCTGTTATGTCTTTCCTTTTTTGTGGTCTGACCATGAATGCAGTGGGCAGGGCCGCCCAAAAGATGGTAGAGGAGGTACGCCGCCAGTTCCGTGAAATAGCCGGTATAATGGAAGGTACTGGAAAACCCGATTATGCAAGGTGTGTTGAGATCTCTACAAGAGGTGCCCAGCGGGAAATGTTATTCCCTTCCATACTGGCTATCGTTGTGCCTATCGTAACCGGTGTCGTCTTTGGTGTTGCAGGAGTTATGGGTTTACTTGTCGGTGGTCTGGGCTCGGGCTTTGTACTTGCAGTTTTCATGGCCAACGCAGGAGGAGCATGGGATAATGCCAAAAAATATGTGGAGGACGGTAATTACGGGGGCAAAGGCTCAGAGGCACATAAAGCCACTGTGGTAGGTGATACTGTAGGTGACCCATTCAAGGATACATCGGGTCCCTCTCTCAATATACTGATCAAACTCATGAGTATGGTCTCTATTGTGATGGCTGGACTAACTGTAGCATACAGCATGATGTAGTATGCCGGTATCATGGGTATAAAAAAAGAGGGCACCATTATGAGTGTCCTCTTTTTTTATTGTTTGGAAGTTTACAGACCTAGTTGTTCTTTAAGGAACGACTCCATCTCCTCTTCGCTTACCTTCCTTTTGATGATTTTGCCTTGGGCATCAACAAAAATGTTTTGTGGAATGTATCTGACATAGTACAGTTTTGCAGGGGCACTGTTCCAGTACTGCAGGTCAGAGACCTGTACCCAAGTTAGTTTGTCGTCTTTGATTGCAGATTTCCAAACGTTTTCGTCACTGTCCAAGGATACACCAATGATACCGAAACCATCTTTGTTGTACTTCTTGTAGATTTCAACCAATGTAGGGTTGAAACGACGGCAAGGCCCGCACCAGCCTGCCCAAAAGTCAATCATGGTAACTTTGTGTTGTGTGTAAACGCTTGACAATGAAACCGGGTTCCCGTCAGGGTCATTAAGAGTAAACTCAGGTGCTTGCATACCAGGCTCCAGCCCTTTCAAAGTAGCAACTGCCTCTTTGATGTCGCTCAGGTAGCGGTTGCCTGCAAATTGGGGCAGGGCTTCGTACTGGGCAATCTTAGCTTCCATTTCGGCTACAGGTACATCTTCTACTTTTTGAATCAACTGTGTGATTGTAAAGAAAGAGGTTGGGTTTGCAGCAAAAAAAGCATCATCTGCATCTGCCATCTCTTTTTGGGATTGCTGGTATGTAGCTATGATCTCGTTTTTCCTTTCGGGAGTAGTTGTCTCCTTGTAGAACTCTTTCATGAGAGAGTCAATCTGGAATCTGTCTGCAATCTCCTTTTTAACAAGGTTGTGAGCTTTCAGGAGCTCGTTTGTGGCTCCGCCTGAAATGGTTGCGTTGGTAAAATCACCTTGCTGGGCAACAATTTCGTATTTTTCGTTCTCAAGGAAAAGGACAATCCTGCCCTCCATACCCTCTACAGTAACTGCATATTGCTCAGGAGTGGTAAGCTTTCCAATGAACTCAAACTTGCCGTTGACAAGGTTGGCAGTGTCCTTGATAGGCTCTGTCCTGGAAAAATTGGAAAGGTAAACTTTTGCTTCTTGTACGCCTTCTCCGTCGATTGTACCGGTTATGGTGTACCCGTCATGTTTGGGGGTGCATGCAAACAACACAGCCCCGATTGCGATTAATAGGATTTTTTTCATTTTTTTTGGGTAATTTATTGATATTTATAGGAAATTGATTATTTATTATTGATTGTCGAATTCGTTATTGTTGTTGTACACCGCCGGGGATGCATCTTCGTAGTTGTTTAGAAACCACTCCTTGTACTTCATGTAACCCTCGGCATTTTTTTTGGCTGCCGCTCCGGTCTCTGCTGTCCCCTCCTTTACTTTTTTGGCAGGTATGCCGGCGTAAACACCGCTGTCGAGTTGTGCTCCTGTCAAAACCACTGCGCCTGCAGCAATTATTGAGTTGTCGGCAATAGTGGCGTTGTCCATAAGTATGGACCCCATGCCAACAAGCACATTGTTGCCTACCTTAGCCCCGTGGACTATGGCGTTGTGACCCACCGAAACATCATTACCTATTTCTACAACCGATTTGCGGTGCAAAGTGTGTAAAACGGCTCCATCCTGGATGTTGACCCTCTCCCCGATACGTATGGGATTCACATCACCCCTAAGGACGGCACCATACCATATGCTGCAATCATCTCCGATCACAACATCACCTATTATTGCAGCGTTTTCGGCAATAAAGCAGTTTTTGCCGATCTTGGGTTCGATTCCGTTTAGTTTTTTGATAATGGCCATTGGTTAAAAATTGATGCAAATATATGAATAATATGATTAGCCTGTAATTTAAAACGTAAAGAATCTGTTTATGTTTAACAGCATGATAGATTATTCCGAAAAGCATCAAGATTTTTGGGAATAAGCAAAAGTAGTCTTATATTTGATAAATTATAAGGGCCGGAGAGTTGTGCTCTTAAGATATTGTATGGATATCAGCCTTTTTGGTGATAATTTAAAATTTAGAGAAAAAAACTTTTTCGGTTGGGAATATTAACTACATTTGTAGATTATTTTTTAAACCAACCAAAGCTCACCCGCTTAACTAAACAAAATTTTATGCAACACAAGGTTATTGACACTAAGGAAGTTGTAATCAGGTTTACAGGGGATTCCGGAGATGGTATGCAGCTCACAGGAACCCTTTTTGCCGACGCATCTGCCCTGTATGGAAACGACATTTCTACATTCCCCGATTTTCCTGCCGAAATCCGCGCTCCTCAGGGCACCGTTGCCGGCGTATCTGGATTTCAGGTAAATATCGGAAGCGGTGAAATCAAAACACCGGGAGATTTCTGTGATGTACTTGTGGCAATGAATCCTGCGGCATTGAAGTCAAATGCCAAATGGGCCAAGCCTACGGCATCAATCATTTTGGACTCCGACTCTTTTGACGAAAAAGGCCTTAAAAAAGCCGGCTTCAAGACAGACGACCCAATCACAGAATTAAACATTCAGGACAGACATATAATATTTGCACCAATTACCTCCCTTACAAAGGAGAGCCTTAAAGACAGCGGTCTGGATCCCAAGGCTATCGTAAGATCCAAAAATATCTTTACCCTCGGGATTTGTTACTATATGTTCAACAGGCCCCTTGATACTACCGAGGAGTATTTGGACAACAAGTTCAGGAAAAAGCCACAGGTAGCAGAAGCCAACAAGAAAGCTTTGCGCGACGGGTTCAATTATGCAGGAAATGTACATGCAATCCCCAACACATACAAAATAGCCCCTGCAAAACAGGAAAAGGGTACATATCGTTATATAAACGGCAATCAGGCAACAGCCTGGGGATTATTGGCCGCTTCGGAAAAGTCCGGGATCCCGCTTTTCTGCGGATCCTATCCTATCACTCCTGCAACCAGCATATTGGAAGAGTTGGCCCTGAGAAAGGACCTCAATGCAAAGACATTGCAATGCGAAGATGAGATAGCGGGCATTTGCACTGCAATCGGAGCTGCATATGCAGGCAACCTTGCTGTAACCACTACATCGGGCCCCGGCCTTTCATTGAAATCGGAGGCCCTCGGCCTTGCCATGATTACAGAGCTTCCATTGGTAGTTGTCGACGTACAGAGAGGAGGTCCCTCTACAGGCATCCCTACAAAAACCGAACAGACGGACCTTAACCAAGCCCTGTATGGCAGGAACGGAGAGTGTCCCATTGCTGTTATTGCCGCGCATTCACCCTCCCATTGTTTTGAAGCAGCTTTTTACTCTGCAAAATATGCTATGGAGCATATGATGCCTGTATTGCTGCTCACTGAGGGGTTTCTCGGGAATGGTTCGGAGCCATGGAAAGTACCATCAATGAAGGACTACCCTGCCATCAACCCACCTTTGATAACTGAGGCCGAGGAGGTTCCTTTTTGGCCATTCAAACGAGATAGTGAAAGGATGGCCAGGAGATGGGCTTTCCCTGGGACAAAAGGTTTGGAACACAGGGTAGGAGGTCTAGAAAAGAACAACGATGGAAGTGTCTCTTCCGATCCTATGGTTCATGAAAGGATGGTTGCCGAAAGGGCCGAGAAGGTAGCCAGGTTGGCAAATTACATCCCGGATCAGTCGGTGATTGGAGAACAAAGCGCTGATGTGCTGGTTGTAGGATGGGGAGGAACTTACGGACATCTTTATACTGCGGTAAAAGAGCTTCACGAAGAGGGTTGCAGCGTCAGCCTCACACATTTTGATTACATATTCCCGTTACCCAAGAATACAGCCCAAATATTTTCAAAATTCAAAAAGATTATTGTCTGTGAACTTAACAGCGGGCAGTTTGCAAACTACCTCAGGACGCAACATCCACAGTTCAGTTATTTGCAGTACAATAAAGTACAGGGACAACCTTTCATTGTGAAAGAGATAGTGGATGCAGTAAAAGCAATACTTTAAACAACCCCCGAAAATTTACAGGATATGAAATATACACCACAAGATTTTAAAAGCAATCAAGAGGTTAAATGGTGTCCGGGTTGCGGAGACCACGCGATTCTGGCAAGTGTACAACGAGCTATGCCCGATGTTTGCGAAGCACTCAACTATACAAGGGAGAGATTTGTTTTTGTTTCCGGTATCGGTTGCTCTTCACGTTTCCCATATTACATGGATACCTACGGATTCCATGGAATTCACGGCCGTGCTTCTGCAATAGCAACCGGGATAAAAGTTGCAAACCCCACATTGACAGTATGGCAGGTAACCGGGGACGGTGATGCCCTGGCAATCGGAGGGAACCACTTTATCCATGCCATAAGAAGGAACATTGATATCAACATACTGCTCTTCAACAACCAGATCTACGGACTAACCAAAGGTCAGTACTCTCCGACCTCTAAACTTGGAATGGTAACAAAGACCTCTCCTTACGGGACGGTCGAGCATCCTTTCAATCCCGGAGCACTGGTTCTGGGAGCAAGGGGAACCTATTTTGCACGCAGCATTGATGTAGAGCTCAAGCTCACACAAGATATCATGGTGGAATCTGCAAAACATGATGGCACTGCAGTTGTCGAAATATTGGTCAATTGTGTGATTTTCAATGATCGCACACATGCGGAGGTTGCCGACAAGGATATCAGGGCAGAGAGAACAGTTGTGCTAAGGCACGGGGAACCCATGATTTACGGCAAAAACCGTGACAAAGGGCTTATCCTCGATGGTAACAGTATAAAATCGGTGGTTATCGGAGAAAACGGTATTACCGAAAAGGATTTGCTTGTACACGATGCCCACATAGAGAATCCCGGATTGCATTCAATGCTGATCGACATGAAATGGCCGGAATTACCGATTGCACTGGGTGTGATAAGGGCCGTAAAAGATAAAACATACGACGACAATGTTCGTGACCAGGTAATAGATGCCCGGGAGCATGCACAAATCCACAACATGGACGAACTGCTCCGCAGCGGGGCCACATGGGAGGTTAAATAGTTTAACATAACATACCAAACATTATTAATATTCTAATTATGAAAGTATCTGAAATTATGGCCTCCCTGGAGAGGAAGTATGGCCATGAAAAAGAGTATCTGCAGGCTGTCCACGAGGTTCTCGAATCCATCGAGCCTATCTACAACCAGCATCCTGAGTTCCAAAAAGCAAAGATTATCGAAAGACTGGTTGAGCCTGACCGTATCTTCACCTTCCGTGTAACATGGCAGGACGACAAAGGGGAGGTTCACACAAACCTGGGTTACAGGGTTCAGTTCAGCAATGCTATCGGGCCATACAAAGGCGGATTCCGTTTCCACCCCTCTGTAAACCCATCAATCCTCAAGTTCCTGGGCTTTGAACAGACTTTCAAAAACGCCCTTACCACACTTCCTATGGGCGGTGGCAAAGGTGGTTCTGATTTTGATCCCAAAGGTAAATCAGATGCCGAAATCATGCGCTTTTGCCAAGCATTCATAACTGAGTTATGGCGCCATTTGGGTCCTGATACCGACGTTCCTGCCGGAGATATCGGAGTTGGTGCCCGCGAAGTAGGTTACATGTTCGGATGGTACAAGAAACTTGCCCGTGAAAACACCGGTGTACTTACAGGTAAAGGGGCAACCTGGGGAGGTTCCCTGATACGTCCCGAGGCTACCGGTTTTGGCGGAGTATACTTTGTTACCCATATGCTTGCAACCAGAGGTCTCGAAATCAAAGGTAAAACCGTTTCGGTTTCGGGCTTTGGCAACGTAGCCTGGGGTGCTGCAATGAAAGCCACCCAACTGGGTGCAAAAGTCATTGCTTTGTCTGGTCCTGACGGAGTCATTGTAGACGAAGAGGGTATGAACGAAGAGAAAATCGCATATATGTTGGAGCTGCGTGCTTCCAACAATGACGTGGTTGCACCTTATGCTCAAAAATTCCCTGGTTCCAAGTTCATTGCCGGCAAAAAATCATGGTCTGTAAAAGTTGACATCGCGCTGCCTTGTGCATTCCAGAACGAACTCAACGGTGAGGATGCAAAACAGCTTGTTGCAAATGGTGTAATGTGTGTAGGTGAGATATCCAACATGGGTTGCACTCCCGAAGCCATTGCCGAGTTCCAAAAAGCTAAGCTCCTATTTGCCCCCGGAAAAGCAGTCAACGCTGGTGGCGTAGCTGTTTCCGGTCTGGAAATGACTCAAAATGCAATGCATAT
>WARP01000672.1_pt2 | contig 22332 bp, 26 predicted proteins | sample 4769151 | NCBI WGS metagenome assembly WARP01 (sample SAMN08893023, study PRJNA449175) | gut metagenome | isolation source: rumen sample fed with dry roughage | host: cow | place: India: Nagpur | collected 2016
GAAAGAGCTGAAAAAATAGCATAGATAGCATAGACCCCATACGTAAGCGCCGCGAGCGAGCCTATCGCAACCAGGGAGTCCATGTTCGGTGCACGGCGGAAGAGTGCCGGGATCCCGGATGTGTAGTATTTGTTGTTCGCGATGACGATCGGAATGGTCAGCACAAGCTGGGACAAAGCAAATATCCCGGCGTTTGCCGGATCATGGGTCCATTCAAGGAGAGGAAAACCCCACATATGCCCCATGGAGAGATACATAAGCGGAATAAGAAAAGCAAAAGAGATGGTGAGCCGGATCTTCATCGGGCGAAGAAGAGACCCATCACGGGGCGGGTCACCCATAACCAGATCATACCCGGCTGCGCGTACGGCCTGTCTGATCTGCTCATCAGAAATATCGTCCGACTCGACGACCAGACGATTTTCCAGAAGGTTCACTGAGGCGGATCTCACGCCTTCCACACTTTTCGCGGCCTTCTCAACATGAAGAGAACAGGCCGAACAGGTCATGCCGGATACTGAGTAGGTTTTTTTCATTTCGCGTTTTCTATAAAGAAATGAGCGATCTCATCCAGCATTGCGCCGGGACGCTCGATTTTCCTTGTGTCAAGGTTAACGACCGTACTTGGAATGCCCGGAAGAACGCCGCCGTCAAGCAGATAATCATGGGGGACGTTGACCTGATCGACACTGACCGGCGAGACTTCACCGGAGATGTTTGCCGAGGTCGCGGTTATCGGACAGTCGAACACAGATATCAGTTCAAGAGCAAGAGTGTGGTCAGGATACCGGATCCCGATCGTACCTGTCCCGCCGGACAAGTCACCCGGCAGACAGTTTTTCACCGGCAGAACGATCGTGATCGGACCCGGGAGAAATTTGCTGATGAACCGTTCCGCAAACGGGCTGACATCGGCGATCCCGTAGATCATCTCGATATCGGAAACGGCGACCGAGATCGGTTTTCCAAGAAGCCGCTGTTTTGCTTCATACACTTTGAGAACGGCTGTCTCCGATAAAGCGTCCGCACCGAGTCCGTAGACCGTTTCTGTAGGATATACCACAAGTCCGTCGCGGGATAAAACACGGACGGCTTTTTCTATTCTGGTTTCTTCTGTTGGTGTTATCATCAGAACTCTTTCCCTCTCACTTTTTCGATATCAAATACCCCGATCGTGCTTATGTGCATTACGGCCATGACCCCTGCCTGGATCGGATCGGTGACGACCAGATCAGCTGCAGAAGAGGCACTGCCTGCCATTTTCAGGCAGATCACGGGGATGCCGTCCGCCTGGATCGATTTAATTGCCGTGGTTATTTCGCCGCCCATCAATGAGCCGGCAAGAACAAGGATCGAGGCGCGGGGAAGGCGGCCGACCGCTTCAACGGCACTCGCCAAATTTTCCTCCCCTACAAGCGGGATCGTATCAACAGAAATGCGTTCACCGCGAATATTATGCCGGTCGGCCTCGTTCACTGCCCCCATCGCGACCTGGGCGACCTGAGCACCTCCGCCGATGATGATGACGCGCTTTCCAAATATTGCCCCGAACGTATCGTGCAAAACGACTTCACGAATACCGGTAACGCATCGAAGCTCTGAAAGAACAGCATCGATTTCATCGCCCCCTTCGATCTCGATATCTGCCCAGGCACATCCTTTGTCAGGTCCCCGGGTAAGTATTTCCTGCTGGATGGAGGTGATGTTCGCATTATGTTCAGCACAGACCGAACCGATATCTCTGAGAATACCTTTTTGATTTTCGGCGATGAGGCTGATTGCGTGATGAGGCATCATAAAAATCGAATGCGATAACCGGGGATCGAACCCGGATTAGAGGCTTGGGAAGCCCCTGTCATGCCATTAGACCATTACCGCATCTCTGTAGTATTTTGTTTGCAGGGTTATAGAGATTTCTTATTAGGAGGTGAGTTCCGTGGTTTCCAGTGCCTGATGCGGAAGGCCGCAAAGCAGATACCGGCCTCCCTGCGCGTGAACATAGCCTTTGGCTGCAAGAGAGCGCAGGGCCGCAGTCACTTCAGGGATACTCCGGCCGCTGGTATCGGAGAGTTCTATTGGCGTTAACGGGGCATACACCAAAGCGAGAAGAAGTTCGGCCTCGATAGTGTTCTGGAAAACTGTTCTTCCGTTGACGATCACGTCACTCATCATCTCATCGATATCCTTTTCCACAGCTTCAAGATTTTCGATGAGTTTTTCCCGGGAGTCAAGAAGCCGGCGGATCATCAGGATCTTGTCGGAAAGCGGGAGTGCATCCCCATTTTCGGCACAAACCGGCTCGGGAGGCTGCGTCGTTTTTGTGACCTGGACCGAGAGGGTGAAGTCATTCACGAGATAGTAGTATTTTCGCCGTTTGTCATCCTGATAACTGGAGATGACCGCTTCCTTCTGCATTATCGCAAGGTGTTCGATGACGGCTTTCGGGTTGATGACCAGGCGATCGGATATTTCGGTGACGAAACAGGGTTTCTGGCGGAGAAGATCAAGGATCCGCCGGCGGTTCCGGTTTCCAAGAATGTCCAATAGATGAGATATATTATCTTGGTCAAGCATTTTTATCGAGATTACATTATGTAAGGGGATATTTATTTAAATGTCTTCTGATGCAGTCTGTGAAAATATCAGACCCCACTCAGTGGATCAAAGATTTTAAAAAAAAATGTGGGGGGATTTTCTATTGTTTGCTGAGTGCAGCCTTCGGCTTTTTTCAGCTTTAGAACTCAGACTCAAAGTCTTCAACCGTCATGGATGAGACGATGCCTTTCTGTCTGAGGAACTCTTTGGTTAACAGGAAGTAAACCATTGAGAGTGCTTTGCGTCCCTTGTTGTTGGTCGGGATGACGAGATCAACATTGTTTGTACGGTTGTTGATATCACAAAGTGCGATGACCGGCATACCGGACTGGACTGCCTCGGTGATGACCTGGGCATCTCCGATCGGGTCGGTAACGATAACGACCGAGGGTTCAACATATTTCGGGAGTTTCGGGTTGGTTAAGGTTCCGGGGATGAATCTGCCAACGTGGGAGAGTGCACCGATCGTATCTGCGAACTTCTGTGCCGGGTACTGACCGTACTGACGGGAAGTAACGACGAAGATCTTTGCAGGCTCGTAGCGTGCAAGGAACTTTGCTACCTGTTTGATGCGCTCATCGGTCTTTCTGATATCGATGATATAGAGACCGTCAGCTCTGACACGGTAGATGAAGTCTTTCATGTCGTTGTCTTTCTGCTGGGTTCCAATGTGGACACCGGCGGCAAGATATTCTTCTACGGATACTAATGGTTCGTTTAATTCAATTCCAAGTTCATTGTCGGTCATTTTAGAAATGCTCCTCAATTCTTATAAGTTCATTTAATTTAGCAATGCGCTCTCCGCCGACAACACCGCTCTTCATAAAGCAGCAGCCAAATGCTGTTGCGAGATGTGCGATGGTATTGTCGGTCGTTTCACCGGATCGGTGGCTCATGACCGATTCATACCCGTAATCACGGGCGAGACTGATCGTTTCGAAGGTATCTGTCAGCGTACCGATCTGATTTGGTTTGATCAGGATACAGTTGCAGGCATCATTTCTGATACCTTCTTCCAGACGGACAACATTCGTAACGAACAGGTCGTCGCCGCAGATAAGGGTGTCACGGCCGGAAACTTCCTCGGTGATACGTGCAAACCCTTCGAAATCTTCTTCCTGGATCGGGTCTTCGACATAAAGCAGGTTATAGGTCTCGGTCAGGTCTGCAATGTATGCAATCTGCTCCTCAGTAGTTCGCTTTGCATTCTTATAGACGTATCTCCCGCTTGCAGCATCCCACATCTCTGACGCGGCAACATCAAGACCCATGCGGACTTCAATGCCGGTCTCGTCAAAGACTTTGGTGGTAGCTTCGTTCACGATTTCAAAGGCTTCAAGGTCAGCGATGTGCGGAGCCCATGCCCCCTCGTCACCCTTTCCACAGCCTTTGCCGCGCGCAATAAGGATCTCTTTGATGCGTTTGTGGACGAGTGCGTTCGTGAATACAGCCTCGGCTGCAGAAGATGCGCCGGTCGGTATGATCAGAAACTCCTGGATATCGGTCGCGTCAACTGCGTGGGCGCCGCCGCCGATAACATTGCCTAACGGCAGAGGGGTCTGGGAAATGAATGCGCCGCCAAGATACTGGTAGAGTTCCATGTTGAGGGAACTTGCAGCTGCTTTTGCATTCGCAAGTGAAAGAGCAACGGCGATGTTGGCGCCGATCCCGGAAAGGTCAGACGTTCCGTCGATCTCGTGAAGGGTCTCATCAAATCCGCGCTGGTCGGCCGAGTCAAGTTCGATAAGTTTCGGGATCAGATGTTCCCTGGCTTCAAAAACAGCCTCGTCGGATGGACGGACTTTTGCCTCGTAGATGCCGGTCGAGGCTCCGCTCGGAGCGCATGCGCGGCCAAAGCCGCCGGAGATCGTGGAAATCTCGGCTTCGACGGTTGGATTACCGCGCGAGTCGAGAATTGTCCGAAGTAAAATGTCAGCAATTTCAGTCATACTTACAGCACCTCTGACCGGACACCGAACTGGCGTTTCACCGTTATCGGGACCCGATCAGCGTCGAACTCCTCAAGTGCAATTTCAAGAGGATCAATCTTTGCAGTTTTCACGAGAACCGGAGCTCCCATGGAAATCTGTAAAGCACGCGCCCCGACGATACGGGCGCGTTCATAACGTGTATATGTCATAGAAAATCACATCCACAAATAAGAGAGAATGGAAAAATGGGGTCGCTGAGATTCGAACTCAGGTCACTACGTCCCGAACGTAATAGGATGGTCCAGGCTACCCTACGACCCCGCAATTCATTCATGTCTCACGTGTACGGATACAACTCATCAACAGTCTCTTTGTGAGAGATAAGCATTCTTCTGCAGCAGTATCGGTCTAACCCGAGTGAATCAAGAATCTCTTTGGGATCCTCGCCTGCAGCTTTTCTCTGTTGATATTCTTCCCATACAGTAGAAATTACTTTTCCACAGGTGAAACATCGAACTGGTATCATAAGTTATCTTTACGTCCTTATTAAATTGTTGATATGTGGGGTTGCCCCCGCATATATTCTGTATGCTGTGCCTTAACGATAAGACTTCTGGAACCGTGCACGGGCACCGCGTCCATGAGGCTTCTTCGCTTCTTTCTGACGGGAGTCGTTGACCAGGAGAGTTCTGTCGTAAGAGAGGTACACTTCCTTGATCTTCGGGTCATTGGTCCAGGAAAGGATACCGCGGCCAAGTGCCGTGCGGATTGCCTCTGCCTGTCCCATGACGCCTCCGCCGGAGACATCAATATCAACATCGACATTGTCGATGGATCCTGGTGCAAGTGCAAGTGCCTCGGAGATCTTCATACGGATGATCTCGTTGCCGTACACTTCAAGGGGGACGGAGTTGATTCTAACTCTGCCTTTTCCCTCGCGAAGGGTGGCGCGGGCAATTGCGGTCTTTCTTTTTCCACTGGTGTTAATAATTTTCATCTTAGATCACCTGTTTAGAATTTTGCTCCAAGGTTTTTGCTGATCTCGCCAACAGAGATGTATCTGGCTCCGCTCAGCCGTTTCCGGTGTGCGTCTTCCAGAACTTCTGCCTCTACGTCTTTGAATTCGTAAGGAACTCCGACGTATGCTTTGACACGGCGGAAAGCTGCTGCTCCCGGCCGGGTCTTGTAGGGGATCATTCCACGGATCGTGCGTTTTACAAGGTGATCCGGGCGTCTTGGGAAGAATGGACCTCCCTCAACGGATCCGCGAACACGAGTTACCTGGTATTCGTTTAAGACCATTGCACGGGCACCGGATACGATGACCTTCTCGGCATTGATGATTGCAATCTCCTCACCGGCGAGGATGCGGGTTGCAACGATACTGGAAAGTCTTCCAAGAAGGAGATTTTCTCCATCAATAACTGTTACCATATTCATCTCACCTCAGGATCCTTACGCGGCTTCCTTTCGGATTTGCAGCAACAAGCTCTTCGATTGTCATGCAGGTGCCTTTTGCTTCAGTTATTTTCTCACGGGCAGCATCGGAGAAGTTGAGAGCTGCAACTGATACTGAAGTACCAATTACACCTGCTGCGAGCACTTTGCCCGGAACCAGGATGATCTCATTCTCGTTTGCATAGCGGTTGATTTTACCGACGTTCACTTCTGCCTGATTCTTGCTGGACGTGTTCAGACGGCCGGCAATCTCACGCCAGATGTTTGCCTCGTTCTCCCGGGATGCGCGTTTAAGCATCATGATTAAGGATTCGAGACGTGGGTTAGTTTTATTCATTTACAGTCCCTCCTGTAATGCTTCAATCAGATCTGAAGATCGTGATTTGATATGCAGCAGTGCTCTTTCAATGATCTCTTTCACCGGTAAGGACCCGTCGCTTTCAACAACGAAGATGAACTTCGTGCTGTCTGCACCAATAATAATGGCCGGGTCCTCGCCGATGCCGCTGTCCATACATGCAGTCTCACAGAGACGGCATAACGAACAGTCTTTTTCCTTGCTTTCGCCGTTTACAACACGGATGCTGACGGTATCTTTCGTGAGTTCCAGAACGTCGCGGGGACATTCAGAAACACATTTTCCGCAGCCGTCACAGGTATCTTTAATGGTGATGACCGGATACTCAGAGTAGCCGCAGGCAAGAGTCGGCTGCCATTTGGCATGCTCTTTCCCGTAGTTTACTTCTGCCACTGCTTCTAAGACGACCTTCTGATTTTCCCAAAGTTTGACGATCGGGATGTTGTTGTGGACCGGAACGGTGTTTTCGTCCATGGAGATAAGATCACCGGAGGTGACCATCTTCGGGCCTTCAACACTCAGAGTGAACATCACAGTGCAGTGAGGACATCCCGCGCCGCCGCAGGAACATTCGCTTCTTGGAACATACTGCGAGAGATCGGTCTTGATCGGGATGAGTCCCATTCTGTGTGCCAGCATCTCATCAAAGAGAACACTGGTATTGTCATAGATACGGATATCTTCGATGGCGAGGGTTGGCACCTCACCGATCATCGAGCGACGAAGTGCGTTGGCGAATGCAGGAGTCGCTCCGTGAATAGTAAAACGTGCGACAGAGTCATCGAGCCTGCTGAATACCAGATCCATTCAGACTCTCCTGCCCCTTCTGCCACCTTTAGCACGAATGCTGTCGTGTGGTACCGGAGTTACGTCTTCGATTCTGCCGATGCGCATACCTGCACGTGAAAGTGCACGGATTGCAGCCTGGGCGCCGGGCCCCGGTGACCGCTGTCTGCCGTTTCCGGGAGCGCGAACACGGATGTGAAGTCCGGTGATACCTTTGTCCTTTGATGCCTGGGCAATGTTGATCGCCATCTGCATTGCTGCATAAGGCGAAGACTCATTGCGGGCCTGCTTAACGACCATACCGCCGCTTGACTTGCAGACGGTTTCTGCGCCTGAAAGATCGGTGACGGTGATGATGGTGTTGTTGAATGAGGCAAAGATGTGGGCAATGCCCCATTTTTCAGTTGCTTCTGCCATGATTATGCCCTCTGATTCATGATACGCTGACGTTCACCGTTGGCTTCATCAACAAGACTGGAGGTTGCATAGTACATAACTCCTGCTTCTTCCGCGATCGGAACCATGTAGCTTGGAACACTGACACGCTGCCCATTGATGGCAATGTGTCCGTGGGTGATAAGCTGACGAGCCTGTTTCGGGCTGCGTGCAAGACCTTTGCGGTAGACGATCGTCTGAAGACGGCGCTCAAGGACATCTTCCACCTTTAAAGACAGAATGTTATCCATTGATGCATCCGGACCAATAAGTCCATAGCGCTGGAGCGTGGCGACGAGTTCGTCACGGCGGGCAATAGTCTTTGGTGCTTCACCGACAGAGGAGGTCATTGCAAGAACTTCTCGAGCGCCCCCTCTGTGTTTTCTGAGGACTTCGGTGGCTCTCCAGATCTCGCGTTTGTTACGCAGACCATAGGTGATCGCAAGGGTGCGTTCTGATTCAATACGTGACTTCTCGAAGCGGCGCTTCGGGGAAGAGTACTGTTTGGTGTTCTTTCCTGGGTATCCCATTTAAATCACCTGATTAGTTCCGCCTCTTGGAGACACCGACGATCTTTCCAAATCTGCCGGTTGCTTTAGTACGCTGTCCGCGAACTTTGAGACCATTCTCATGACGGATACCGCGGTAACACCGCATCTTCTTCATGAGGTTGATGTCATCATCCTTCGCAAGGGAAAGGTCGCTGCCGTAGAGGTGTTTCGGTTCTCCCGAATACACATCCACCGGGCGGTTGACCATCCATTTTGGCACTGAGGCAGGATATGCTTTGACCTGCTCTTCAATCGCGGCCACATCGTCATCGCCTAAGAGACCCATGGTAGCACGGACATCAACGCCGGCTCGGCGGGCAATGACAAGTGCGGCATGGAGGCCGATGCCCTTAATTCCCGTCAGCGCAAGCTGAACAGGCTGGGTACCGTCCAGATCAGTGTTAATGATCCGCACAAAATATTTTAATTCTGACTCTTCAACCATTTTTTCGCCTCTCTTTTGGAGAGTTTAGTCTAAATTTGAAACACACAAAATGTGTGTGTGTTGCGTACGTTAAGCGCAGACGGAGGGATTTGAACCCTCGAGTCCCAGGGGGACACAGGTTTAGCAAACCTGCGCCATACCAGGCTTGGCTACGTCTACAGAGAACTCCGCATCTTTCCTTTCGACGAATCGGAAGGCTGCACAAAACCCATGTTGAATCGTATGCAGATCGACACTCGCAGTATGCCAGATACTGCTCCACTAAACTGAGTGCTCTATTATGTAAGGGTTAGAGCAATATAATACTTCGCCTATTCCCTTGAGAGAGGGAAGGAAAAAAGTATTAGTTTTTCAGACAGGCAAGAAGAGCGTCGCAACGGTCAACCATATGCTGTGCGGCTTCACGGATAACGGTGATCGGGTCTTTTGCAGATCCGGGTTTCATGGTGACAAACAGTTCCGGGTCGGAGAACTGGTATTTGATCACATATTTGGCAACATCCACTTCGGGATCTGCAAGGATCTCATCCACCAATGCGTTGACCATGGTATGCCCCTCACCTTCCAGGGTGATCCGTATTTTATCCTTCTCAAGCTCGATAATCTTCAGCTTCATTCCCTTATAGATTCGCTCGGCGACACTATATAATTGTGGGGTAGGCGGTAAAAAAAAAGGTTAGAGGATTTTCTGTGTGAAGGCAACCTGACCGGAGATCCTGGTTATGCGCACTTTCACATTCTGGCCGGCCTTGGTTCCGGCAACATACAGGATATATTTCCCGATTCTTGCAACGCCGTCGCCTTTCTTACTGATAGACTCGATATGGACCTCAAGTTCCTTACCCTCCTCAATAGCAGGACCCTGCACCTCGGTCTTTGCTTTTCGTTTCCGGATCGGCCGCTTTGATCCGCACGCTTCACAAAGAAGCATCAATACGCGGTCATCTTTCACAAGTTTCGTGTCAGGCCGGCCGCACTCGGAACAGATGACGTAATCGCCGACATACGTATCAACGATCGCATCGAACTGAGCCTGCTCGAACTTTCCATTGAAGACCGCGCGGTTTCCGTCGATCTTTCCGGCAGTACCGAGCTCACCTAAAATGAACTTCATGAAATGATCCTTATCGCGGTTGAGTGAATCGATAATATCAGAAAAGTTCTCAAGAACCGTCGTTTTACCCTCGATATAGATCTTCGCCTTCGGCATAACAAACCGTTCGCCCGTCTCCGTAGGCTCGCCCATCCCGGAATACGCGGTCTTTAACATATCTTCGTATGACTGCACCATAATACTTAGACATTGGTCGTAAGAACATATAGGTCTGATGCAGACGGGAAAACCGACCCATGGCATTTGAATCGCGCCGTGCCATAATATTTTGTCAAATACGAAGAGGGGGAAGAGAAAAAAGCGGGCCCGAACACAGAAAGACTTTTGTCATTTCAAAAAAGGAGGTACAGTACAATAACATCTGCGTTTGGAATTTTTTCATGATACAGAGAGTTGAGTCCGGCATATCCCCGATAATCAGCGTCATACTGCTCATATTTTTAACTCTGGTTCTGGTCGGAGCAGCAGCACTGGTATTTTTCAGTTTCGCCGGCGATACCGCGGATGCAAAACACACCTATCTTACTGCCGAAGCGACAGGCAGCAGCATTGACCCCCTCTTGATCCATCTCTGGAAAACTGACGAGGGATCCGCCCTGAAATCAGTATATGTTTCGGTCAGCACACCTGCCGGCATATCCGTCGGGACACCCTGCCCGGAGCAGGAAAGATATATTGAAGGATGCAGCATCCCAATCAGATTCGATATCGGATTTCCTAAAGGCAGCTACCCGATGACCGTGACCGGCGTCTTTGATGACGGGAGCGAGCAGGTTCTCTGCATCAGGACCATGACCCTGGAAGCTGAGGGACAAAAGATACAGGAAGTAAGTACAGAAAAGCTGATCCTGGTTGCAGAATATCGCAGCTGGAAACCAAATCAGATTTATCTGACCGACACAACACCCTACACAAATAGAAGTAACGTTTCCTACTGGATGCTTGACTTGGGATATACCGGAGCCGTCACACAGATATTATTCGAACCGCTTGTTGGTGTTGAGTATACATACCCCTTAGAGGTATTCACCAGCCCGGAACAAGACTTTCTGATCACATATACGGCATATTATACCGACGGGAAAACCAAAACCACCATCCGGAAAACAATACGGCTCCATACAAGCGAACAGGAAGATGAAATCGGAGAATTCATCGGAAATTATAAGATCGGGGGAGAATCCCTCCAGGGAACAGGAGATTCCACACATCACATACCGCTGATTGGAACAACATCCGCCGAGATATGGAGAGAGGATATTGCCGGGAGATATATCATAGTGGACGGACATAACGTCCCTGCTCTTCAGATCAATCTTAATTCACCTAAAAATGGAGCATATTCAGTGACCGTCATCTGCGATACCGAATTCCGCGTGGGCAGTACCGCATATTTTGCGAGCGGTGAGACCTATGAAGGAAATCTGTCGACATTCTACCCGAATACGGCAAACAAATCCTCAATAACCGCCACCCTCAGCGTATATGACATAAACAAAACAAAACTTGCCGAACAGACAACCCTCATCATCATACGAGAGTAAAAAAGGAGGAGAAAAAGAGCCGCTCAGTTGCCAAACTTCTTCCAGGACTCTTCGAGCGCAGCGATCGCCGGAAGTTTCTTTCCTGTCAAAAACTCGATACATGCGCCCCCGCCGGTTGAAAGATGAGAGTATTGGGGCTCAAGACCCAGCTGCTCGATGACCGCCGCCGTATGTCCTCCCCCGCAGACAGAAAATTCCGCATTTGCCGCTGCACGAAGCAGTTCAAAGGTCCCGGATGCAAACTTTGCCTCCTCAAAAACACCGGCCGGACCATTAAACACGATCGAACCGGACGCCGCAAGTTCCCGGGAAAACTGCACGATCGAATCCGTACCCATATCCAGGATCGGACAGTCCTTTGGAATCGTGAGAATAGGATACTCTTTGCGCTCATCCTGCTCTTTCACTGCCACATACTCCGGCAGCAGGACCTTATCCGGATACGAATCAAGTATCACCTTCGCTTTAGCGACCTCACCGTCATACCCGAGAGTGCGGATCAGATTTCGTGAAGGCTCGCCGATATCGATACCCTTTGCCAGATAAAACACATTGGCCACCACCCCGATGACGGCGATCTTGTCTGCGGTTTTATTCGCAAGCACATTTCCGGCCACCGCGATGGAATCATCGACCTTCGTTCCGCCCAGAACAAACGTCACCGGCCTGGGCGCCGAGGTGAACACTTTTGAAAGCATCGCGACCTCCTTTTCCATCAGAAGACCCGCCACCGTTTTCATCGCATAGGGCAGGCCCGTGATCGTCGGCTGCGACCGGTGCGCCGTGCCAAACGCATCATACACACAAAGATCCGCCATCGAGGCAAGTTTTCGGACAAGATGGGTCCTCGCCCCTTCTTCGGGTTTCAGACTCAGATTCTCCTCAGCAGAGAACCTGACATTCTCCAGCAGAACAACATCCCCGGGATGAGAATCATAAACTGCGCGCTTCGCGCAGCTGCCGATGATATCGTCCACATACGTGACCGGCATCCCTAAAAGCCGCTCAAGTTTATCAGCGTGGGCCGCGAGAGTCGTGAAATCCTTTTTACCCGGCCGGCTCTGGTGTGCGATGACCACAACGCGTGCGTCTTCCAGCGCCTGCAGAGTCGGAACATGTTCACGGAATCGTTTATCATCCAGGATAGTATTGGAGGAAGGATCTATAGGGGAGTTGAAATCCACACGGACAAGAACGGTTTTTCCGCGTGTTTCAATATCTGCAAGAGTCCCGAAGTTCATAGCAAAAAGATATGCTTTTCGTACCTATAAATACCCAGTGTCCTCAGTCTTCAGATGCTTCTTTTCCTAAATCCCCGCCGTCCGAACCCTCTGCTTTCTTTGCCGTCGCCTCATCCCTCATCCGCATTTTATCCAGCATCTTCTTTTTGGAGCGGTAATAATTCAGCGGGTGGGAAACCGACTCGCAGAGCCGGTCCTTATTCACACAGATCCCATGCGTCAGCATTGTCGCGCAGGAAGGCGTGGTATACTCATTTGTCAGGATATGATCGACCTGATAATTCGTCATATCAGGATTATAATCCGGACTCCGCGCAAAGATCCCGCCGATCTGTTCATTGTTCATCCCCACATTATGCAGAAACGCCGTCATCGAAAAACGCCCCGAATGGGTCAGATTCACCCCGGCAGCCGCAGCGGAGATCAGCGACTGGATACAGGGAGGATACGCCGACTCATCGATCGCCCCAAACTCGGCAAGGGTCCGTTCCTGCACTGCCGAGAGGATCTTATCGCTCCACGGCAGATACTCCCGCAAGATCGGCTCGGGAATATCGAGCGGCAGGCCGCAAGAAAGGATGTTTCGGATCCTTTCGGCGATCAAAACATCCATCTCATCTGCAGAAACCTTCACGCGCCCGGCCAGCACATCACGATTGATCAGCCGCCACTTCGCATCACGCACACGGGATGCAAGCTCCACATACCGGATCACAGCGAGCGATCCGTCACCGGTCTCAAGACCGAGTTCCTCACACACCCGTTTTTTCAGAAGCTGATTCTCCTCGGCATGAAAATACGCATAGACCCGGGCAGCCTCCATCCTGCAGAGCCGGTCGATCGTCCGCTTGTCTTTCGTACAGGATACGAGGACCCGTGCCAAAACATAGGTGATGATATCGGAGACCACATCATCTTCCGACTCAGGATAGACGGTTTTTCCGTTAAGTGCGAGCATGATCCGGTCGGCCGCACGGTCAAGATAGGAACAGCCGGTCGTCGAGCCGGAAAGACCGGCCATTTTGATTCCGCGGGACGCAAGCAGCCCCTGTGCTTCAGGTAAAAAAGGATAGTGAGCCAGATCGCGCTTTTCAACGGACGTACGCATAACGGTTAATCTGCCTCGATCCTCGGAGCAAGAAGATAGCCCACACTTCCTTTGCCGCCTGCATAGACGAAGGAAAACTGGACAGGATGATCAGTCCCCAGACGGATCTGCACCTTGTCCGCACGGCTGATGGATTTGCCCATATCCTTCAGATAGTCCAGAGAGAACAGGGATTTTGCATCGGCACAGGTGATATAATGGACATCTTCGCCGGCAAGCTCGCGTTTGATCCGGTCGGAATCACCGTCGGCATTCATCGTAAAAACACAGGTCTCGGCAGAAACGGCAAGGGAGATCTTATCAGAAACCATCGCTGATGCCTTGATCGCATCATAGAACATGATGCCCGGTATCTCGAAGGTGGCAGGGAGGTTCAGGTTCGGCGCGTTCGGGTCTTTTCTGATGGTCTTTGTATCGAGGAGGGTTATTGAATATTCATACCCGCCGAAGCTGATCTTAAGTTTTTTGCCTGAGTCATCGAGTTCAAGAGAGACGATATCCGTCTTGCCGATCATCGACATCATCGATCTGATCTTTTCTATATCGAGACCTATTTCACAGGGTTCTGCCGCAAATGTGAGAAACGCCGACGCAGAGAGCTCTAATGAAACCATGGCCACATTGGACGTATCCACCGTGATCGTTCTGATTCCCTTCTCGTCAACGTGAAGACGGCATTCGTTTACCAGTGCTGAGACCGCATCGATGGTCTCCCGGAAAATATCTGCTTCGATTGTTGCTTTTAACATCAGTATAACCCCTTGACACACTCTCTTATACCAGCGTGACAAACTTTAATAGTATAATTATATCCGCGCTCATATAAGATATACGTTAAGTTGGGAGGAAAACACATGGGATCACAATGGACAAAAGATAATGTATATAGAAAAGCCATGCGGGATGGATATAGGGCCCGCTCGGCATACAAACTCATCGATATCAATGAACGATTCAACGTTATCCGGAACACGGACAATGTGGTGGATCTCGGCGCGGCCCCGGGAAGCTGGCTTCAGGTCTTAAAAACGATGACCGAAGGTCAGCTCTGCGGAGTTGACCTGAACCCGATCATCTCACTGGAAAATGTCATAACCATCACCGGGGATTTCACCGATCCGGCCGTTCAGGCAAAGGTCAGAGAAGCGATGCCGCTTGTGAATGTGGTGGTCTGCGATGCCTCACCCCACCTTTCCGGAGCAAAATCCTATGACCAGGCACGAGTCATGGGTCTGAACGAGGAAGCCCTCAACTTTGCCTCCACCCTGCTCAAACAGGGAGGGAATCTGGTCATGAAATCCTTCCAGGGTTCGGACTTCAACGAGCTTCTTGAACTGGTGAAAGAGAAGTTCTACTCGGTGCGGGTCATCCGTTCCACGGCGACCCGCCGGGGAAGTACCGAATGTTATATCATTGCAAAGAACTTCATTGGGGAAGGAAATGACGACAGAAAGAGACGCGAGTGAGATCCTAACTGACTCATACAACCGAACGATTTCAAATGTCAGGATAGCCGTGACCAGCGCGTGTGATCTCCGGTGTATCTACTGCCACAGAGAGGGGGAGGGGGACAACGGATGTACGCGGGATGAACGGACCTCCCAGATGACCCAGGAAGAGATCGCGGAGCTTATCGGCGTTTTTGCCGAACTTGGCGTCAAGACGATCAAACTCACCGGCGGAGAGCCGCTTCTCCGCCCCGATCTTCTGGATATCATCCGCTCCATTCCCCCCCACATCGAGTCGTCACTGACAACGAACGGGACCCATCTTGCGAAACTCGCAGATCAGCTGAAAGCAGCAGGTCTTTCCCGGGTGAATGTGAGTCTTGACACTATGGACCGGGAAACCTACAAAAAGATCACCGGGCGTGACCGGCTGAAGGATGTTCTTGACGGGATCGATGCGGCACTCGCGGCAGGCCTCACACCGGTAAAACTGAACATGGTCGTCTTAAAAGGTATGAACGATCAGGAGATCGATGAGTTCCTGGCCTTTGTGCGTGCACGCGGGGAGAATCTCATTCTGCAGATCATCGAACTCATGGATATCAACGGATGGACCGACGATATGGATCCTGCCGTCCACGGAAATGCTCAACTCGTTGCCGATCTTGAAAAAGAGTTCGCCAAACATTCCTCGCAGGTGACGACCCGCCATATGCACCACAGGAGAAAATATCTGGTGAACGGCGCTCTTGTTGAGGTCGTCAGGCCGATGCACAATCCGGAGTTTTGTGCAAACTGCAACCGGCTGAGGGTGACCTCGGACGGGCTATTGAAGCCCTGCCTTCTCAAAACCGGAAACGAGGTCTCTATCCGCGGGCTGCACGGAGACGAGCTCAAGGCGGCGATCGGCGCTGCAGTGAAAAACCGCAGTCCGTATTTTTGTCCAGAAGAGAGCTGAGCTCTTCTTCTCTGTTTTTTCCAAAATCCTCTGCACGTGACGGGTTGAAGATCCGACAGTCAATACCAATCCCCAGATGCTTACCGGTATCCAGTCTAAGAACTGACCCGCAAAAACTATGCCGAAACGCGTTTTTTCATCCATGCGTTAATTACGGGATAACGCAAATATTATTATAGATATCGCTATGACTGAAGAAAAAGGCAACATTGGAGACTACGAGGAAACCTACAAAACCTTCTCCATCGACGTCCCCAAACATTACAATTTTGCGTTTGACGTCATTGACGCCTGGGCAAAACGCGATCGCAACCATCTTGCGATGATATGGACCAACCAGGACGGTGAAGAGAAAAAGTTCACCTTCTGGGATCTGATGATCCACTCAAACGAAGCGGCCAATATCCTGATGAAGTTCGGCATCCAGAAAGGTGACCGTGTTCTTCTGATGCTGCCGCGTGTTCCCGAGTGGTGGATCCTGGTCCTGGGCATCATGAAGCTCGGCGCGGTGTTCAGCCCCTCGCCCCACATGCTTACTGTCAAAGATATCGCCTACCGTATGAAGGTCGGCGGATTTAAAATGGTCATCACCGACAGTGAGAATATGGCAAAGGTGGATGAGGTCGCGACCCAGTGCCCCCACCTTCAGCTGCGAATGACCGTGGATGATAAACCCGGCCAGAAACTTCCCGGCCAGTGGATCGGCTACCAGAACGAGCTCAAATACCCGGCGCCCGTCTCGACAAAACTGGTCAGTTCGACCGGACGCAAGGTCCTCTCGACCGACCCGATGCTGATCTACTTCACGTCAGGTACTACAAAAGACCCGAAGATGGTTCTTCACGATTATGCCCATCCGCTCGGACAGATCGTGACCGCAAAGTTCTGGCATGATCTCACGGAACATGACGTCCATTTCACCGTCTCGGATACCGGCTGGGCAAAATGCGGCTGGGGAAAGATCTACGGTCAGTGGATCTGCGGTGCCTGTATTTTCGTGTACGATTACCGCACGAAATTTCACGCGACCGAACTTCTCCCGCTCATCGAACGCTACGGGATCACCTCGTTCTGCGCGCCGCCGACGATCTACCGGATGCTGATCATCGCCGATCTGAAGAAGTTCTCGTTCTCTGAACTCAGGACATGCACAAGCGCCGGCGAACCGCTGAACCCCGAAGTCATCAGGATCTGGCGCGAGGGAACAGGCATCACGATCCGCGAAGGCTACGGACAGACCGAAACCTGCTGCTGTATTGCGACCCTGCCCGGAATGGAAGTAAAACAGGGATCGATGGGAAAACCCGTCCCCGGCTGGCACATCCAGCTCCAGGACGATGACGGACATGAAGTGGTGCAGGGAGATATCGGCAAGATCGCGGTCTCACTGAACCCGCGACCGGTCGGACTTATCAAAGAGTATCTGAACAATCCCGAAGAAAACGCTGCGATGTTCGTGAACGGCTGGTATTACACCGGAGACAAAGCACGTCTGGATGAGGACGGATACTTCTGGTTCGTCGGAAGAAATGATGATGTGATCAAAAGTTCCGGATACCGTATCTCCCCGTTCGAGGTGGAATCTACCCTCCTTGAGCACCCTGCAGTCAAAGAGAGCGCAGTCGTCGGATCGCCCGACGAGATCCGCGGCATGGTGATCAAGGCATTCATCGTTCTGCATTCCGGGTATCAGCCTACCGAGAAACTCGCCAAGGATATCCAGGAGTACGTGAAGCGGACGACCGCGCCGTACAAATATCCGCGTCTTATCGAGTTCGTTTCCGATCTGCCGAAGTCATTTTCGGGAAAGATCAAACGCGGCGAACTCCGCGAACGCGAGATGAAACGGTTCGAAGAGGAAAACACCGATCAGTAAGAAACAAACCAGCGGGTATTCGCGTGAGACGGATATTCCTCTGTCTTTTTTTCCCGGGACGGGGCGGTTCTCCGCGAATAAAACCGCATGTATATTTAGCAGAACGTCGAATATGTAAAAGCACGTCTGTGCAATGGCCCCTTTGTGAAGTCAAAGGAGTCTGATCACTTGCGAAGGTAGCCAAGCCAGGTTAAAGGCGCCAGCTTCAGGGGCTGGTCTCGTAGGAGTTCTGGGGTTCGAATCCCTTCCTTCGCACTGTTTTTTTAACACGTTCTTTAGCATGAGAGCGGAGTGTTTCGATCTTAAAAAAAAGGATTTTTCCCAGCCGGGAAAAATACTCATTCCAGCTCAAACGCGCCGGAATACAGCTGATAATACCGTCCGCCTTCAGCGATCAGCTTTTCATGACTGCCCCGCTCGATGATCCTGCCTGACTCAAGGACCATGATCACATCAGCATTATGCACCGTTGAAAGCCGGTGGGCGATCACAAAAACCGTGCGTCCCTTCATCAGGGAATCCATGCCTGCCTGGACAATAGCCTCGGTTCGCGTATCGATACTCGACGTCGCCTCATCCAGGATCATCACCGGAGGATTTGCCACCGCGGCCCGTGCGATGGAAAGAAGCTGGCGCTGCCCCTGGGAAAGCGTTCCGCCGTCCCCTTCGAGTATCGTATCATACCCCTCCGGAAGACGGGAGATGAAGTTGTGGGCGTTGGAAAGATGCGCGGCGGCATACACCTCCTCATCAGTTGCATCCAGCTTTCCAAATCTGATATTTTCCCGGACCGTTCCGGTAAACAGATTCGTATCCTGCAAAACGATCCCAAGCGACCTTCGCAGATCCGCCTTTCTGATCCGCCGGATATCGATCCCGTCATAGAAGATCTCCCCTTTCTGCACATCATAAAACCGGTTGATCAGATTGGTGATCGTCGTTTTTCCCGCCCCCGTTGCGCCGACGAACGCGACCTTCTCGCCAGGACGGGCATACAGCGTCACATCATGCAGAACATCCTTGTCCGGCGCATACCCAAACGTGACCCCGCGAAGCTGGACATCCCCTTTCAGCTGCGTATAGACCGGACGGCCGTTTTGTATCTCCTTCCAGGCCCAGACTCCCGTATAAACGGATGATTCCGTCAGGGCCGCGCCTTCTATCTCCGCATTGACCAGCGTTACATCGCCGGTATCCTCCTCAGCCGGTTCATCCATCAGCTGAAAGATCCGCTCTGCTCCCGCCAATGCCATGACAACCGAACTGAGCTGCTGGGAGACCTGACTGATCGGCATCATGAAACTTTTACTCAGCTGCAGGAAGGCCGCGATCGCTCCAAGAGTCAGACCGCCTACCCCGCTGATTGCCAAAGCTCCGCCCAGTACGGCCACCAGAACATACTGGATATTTCCGATATTCACGACAACCGGCATGAAAATATTCGCAAACGTGTTGGCGGATGCCGCATGCCCGCGCAGTTCATCGTTCATTACATTAAACTCAGATTTGACCGTGTCTTCGTGACAAAACACCTTGACGACCTTTTGCCCGTTGATCATCTCTTCGATGTAGCCGTTTACTTTTCCGAGGGATTTCTGCTGGCTGACAAAATAGGTCGCGCTTTTCCCGCCGATCTTTTTCATTACAAAGAACAGGATGACCACCATGAATACAACAAGGATCGTCAGGATACTGCTCGTATAGATCATTGCGGCGAAGACGAAAATGATGGTCACGACCGAAGAAAACACCTGCGGGACGCTTTGCGAAAGCATCTGGTGCAGGGTCTCGGTATCGTTTGTGTAATGACTCATCGTATCGCCGAATTTATGCGTGTCGAAGTACCTGACAGGCAGCTTCTGCATATGGGCAAACAGTTCGTCCCGTATCCTCTTCATGACCCCCTGGGAAATGATGACCATGAGCCGGCTGTAGATCAGCGTCGACAAAATACCGCAGAGATAGATGAGCCCCATGAAAAGGATCGCCTGGAGTAATGAGGTGAAGACCGGATTTTCCATACCAAGAAGCGGCGTGATGTAATCATCGATCAGCACTTCGAGGAAGAGCGATCCGATCACTCCGGCAAGGGTGCTTAAAAGGATACAGACGACGACGACACCAAGCGTTATCTTATACATCCCCGGCAGATAGGAGAGAAGACGGCCCAGGGTCTTTTTTACATCCTTGGGTTTGTTTCCGACTACCGGCATTCCCGGACGTTTGGATCGTGGGGAGGGAGGTCCCATCGGCGGCATTACAGCTCACCTCCCTTCATCTGGGTCGCATAGACCTCCCGGTAGATCGGGTTGTTTGCCATGAGTTCGGCATGGGTCCCGACCGCATTTATGTGACCTCTGTCCATCACGACGATCTTGTCCGCATCCTCTACCGAAGAGATCCGCTGGGTGATGATGATCTTCGTGGTGCCGGGCAGTTCGGAGAAGAGCGCCTGTCTTATCTGCGCATCCGTTTTCGTATCCACGGCGCTTGTTGAGTCGTCCAGAATAAGGATCCTCGGTTTTTTCAGCAGAGCGCGGGCGATGCAGAGTCGCTGTTTCTGGCCGCCGGAAACATTCGAACCTCCCTGTTCGATCCTTGTGTCGTATCCGTCGGGAAACTTTTGGACAAACTCATCCGCACAGGCGAGTCTGCTGACACGGATCATCTCTTCGTCGGATGCGTCGGGATTGCCCCATTTGAGATTGTCACGGATCGTTCCTGAGAAGAGCACATTTTTCTGCAGGACCATGGCGACCTGATCACGCAGCGTTTTGATGTCGTATGCTCTGACATCGATCCCGCCGACCATTACCGAGCCGCCGGTCACATCATAGAGCCGGGGGATGAGCTGGACGAGGGTCGTTTTGGAACTGCCGGTCCCCCCGAGGATGCCGACCGTCTCGCCAGACCTGATCTCCAGATTGATCTTCTGCAGACAGATGCGTTCGGCAGCTGAGGAGTAACTGAAGTCAACATCACGGAAGCTGATATCACCGTTTTTGACGAAAAATACGGGGTCTTTCGGGTTATGCAGATCGCTTTGCTCGTCGAGGACCTCGACGATCCGTCCGGCGGATGCGCGCGACATGGTGATCATGACGAAAACCATCGCCAGCATCATCAGACTCATCAGGATCTGCATGGTGTAGGCAAAGAGACTGACCAGCTGACCGGTTGTCAGGGTCTCGGCAACGATCAGCTGGGCGCCGAACCAGGAGATGAGAAGGATGGCCAGGTAGATGACAAACTGCATCAGCGGGCTGACAAAGGCGAGCAGTTTTTCCGCTTGCGAGAAGTAGCGGTAGATATCCTGTGAAACGCCTTTGAACTTGGCGGTCTCGTAGTCGTCACGGACATAGGATTTTACGACCCTGATCCCGCGGAGGTTTTCCTGAACGACTTTGTTGAGCCGGTCAAATGTTTTGAACACCTTTACAAATATCGGCTGGACCCTGGTGATGATAAGATACATCCCAACCCCCAGGATCGGGATCAAAAAGAGGAAGATCAGCGAGAGCTGGGGATTGATCCCGATGACCATGATGTAGGATAAGATCAGCATCAGCGGGCAGCGCATCGCGACCCGTATGATCATCTGATAGGCATTCTGGACATTGGTAACATCGGTGGTCAGCCGGGTGATGAGGCTTGATGTCTGGTATTTGTCGAGGTTGGCAAACGAAAAGTTCTGGATCGCGTAAAAGATGTCCTGCCTGAGGTTTTTTGCAAATCCGGTTGAGGCGGACGCGGCATATCTGCCGGCGAGAACGCCAAACAGCAGTGATAGGAGGGCGGAGATGAGTAACGCAAGGCCGAGCCGAAGGATAACGCCCATATTCCCGCCGGTGATCCCGTCGTCGATGAGACTGGCAAGGATCAACGGGATGAGAACTTCCATGACGACTTCGAGTCCGACGAACACGGGTGTAAGCAGACTGTCTTTTTTATACTCGCGGATCGAGCCTGCAAGGCGTTCTACGGTGTGGTTCATGTCATCCTCTCCAGATTGTTCAGCATTTTCCAAAGAACCGAACGAACTGCTTCGAGTTCTTCTGCGGGGATGTCTTTTGTCAGATGTTTGTCGAGATCAGAGACATTGCGTTTTGCCTGCCGGCTGACTGCCAGGGCTTTTTCTGTGAGCAGGATCTTTTTGAGCCGGGCGTCATAGTCGACCGGTTCTCTGATGATGAGATCGTTTTTTTCCATCAGCTGGAGTATCCCGGTGGCCGTAGACCGCCGGATGGAGAATTTTGTCTCGATGTCTTTTTGGAAGACGTCGCGGGTTCCTGCGTGGCGGATATAGCCGATTATCTGGATCTGGGTGCCGGTGAGATTTTTCAGCGGCCCCTGGGAAGCGGTATTGTCCAGGTTTCGTTTGATATGGTTTGCCAGGATCCTGATCAGGATCGCCGCAGGGGGTCTGTCTTCCATGTATGAAATAGTTAGGGGGCTAACAATATATACGTTTTCAAGAGCGGGGT
>WARP01000961.1_pt1 | contig 22326 bp, 27 predicted proteins | sample 4769151 | NCBI WGS metagenome assembly WARP01 (sample SAMN08893023, study PRJNA449175) | gut metagenome | isolation source: rumen sample fed with dry roughage | host: cow | place: India: Nagpur | collected 2016
TAATCCTGATATTCCAGTCCATAATGCGCCTATCATATCTTATCCTTTATTTTTAAGGTAAATGAACATAAATGTTCATACTTCTATACAATATTTGTATAAAAGTATAAACACTTGAGTTTATACTATCTATCTTTTCATCTCAATTGCTGTTTTTAAAAACTCATCTGATGTTGTTATAGATTTTGAATTTGCTTCAAATGCTTTTTGATATACCATTAAAGAAGTTAAAGTTGAACCATAATCAATATTTGCTCTTTCAAGAGAGCCACCTCTTATTGTATTCATAGAGTCTGCATTAAAAGCATCTCCACTATACTCAGTTGCTTTATATAAATTTCCACCTTGTGCTTCTAATCCTTGTTCATTTCTAAAAGCAACAGTGCTAAGTCTTCCAACTAAAAATTTATGACCACCATTTGTAGCATAAACAAAACCATCATCACTTATTGATACATCAACTAAACTACTATCTGATATTCCAAGAGCAGCTAAATTTACACTAATATCACTAACTCCATAGCTTGTTAAATCCCCATAATTCATAACATTTGTTATCTCTAAAAATTCAGCATCAGCTCTTTGTAATGCATTCATTAAAGAGTTTTTAGCACTTTCAACCATTGCTAATCCACTACCTTCAACTGCTTCTTGCATAGTATTTGGATTTAATTTTTCACTATTAGCCTCTATGTCACTAATTTTAAAAGCTTTACCTGAAACCAAATTTTCAATATCTATTGTTCCATTTTTTACAGTTGCACTATAACCCGTTGTTGAGGATATTTTATTTGCTAACTCTTTTGTAGCATTTACAAGGGAATAAGCATCAACATAATTTCTTATTTGATTATCTCTTCTTGTTTGAGCAACATCTTTTAAAGCTATCTCTTCGGGTGTTGTAACTGGCATATTATCTATATCTTCTTGAGATTGTATCTGATTTGGATCTGTAAGATTATATAAATTTCTTCCATCTTGGCTTAAAAAATTATATAACTCTTCCATCTTACTTTCATCTATATTAATATCTTTATCAAATTCAACTTTATATGTTTTCCCATCTATATTAAAACTTAAAACATTGCCTTCACTTTTTAAATCCCATCTTTGCTTTGAAAAGTCAATTTGAGAGATTTGATTTTGTGAAGCTATGCTGTTTTGTGATTGATTATTTTGATAAGAAGCTAATTTTTCACTGTAATTTACAATTAAAAGTTTTATATCATCTATTTTATCTTGTGCTGTTTTAAAACCATCTGCATCTTTCTGTATAGAGTCATTTTTAGCACTACTTACATAATCTGTAGCTTTAGCATTTATATTATAAATTGTCCCATTTCCATCGCTTATATTTCTAGAAATAATACTTACTCCAAAATCATCTGTAAATATATTTAAATTAGGGTTTGTTGAGCTTGTTAATCTTTCTTGTGGAACAAGTCCTTGAATTTTATAATCTTCTTGCGTAACCAAAAATCCATCTTTTGCCTCTACTAAATTTCCAGCTCTTGTATATGAAATAGAATCATCTTGTCTATTTTTTACTACAAAAAAACCTTTTCCTTCAATAGCAACATCAACTCCAACTCCAGTTCCAACTATTTGACCTTGAGTAAAACTTTTTGAAATACTTTGAACCTGAACCCCTTTTCCAACACCACTTTGTGAATAAAGAAGATCTGAAAAACTTATCTCATCTTTTTTGTGTCCAACTGTATTTGCATTTCCTATATTGTTAGATTCAATAGAAATTCCTTTATCTTGTTGCCAAATACCAGACATTCCATTCCATAATGAACCTATCACAAGAACCCCTTTTCTAGAAAATTTTAGTAATTGATGAGAATGGTATAGTTACACTCTCATCAGATAATACAATTTGAGTTTTACCACTTAAAACATAATCATGAGTAGAAACCTCTTCACCATTCTCATCTTTAATTACAAGTTTGCCATCTTTTACTAAAGGTTTCCCCAAAGATTCTAAAACTATAGTTTGTCCTGTTTTATTTCCCTCATGATCATAAAGATTTCCTTCTTCATCATAATTTGCAGCTTTATACTCTTCACCATCTTTTAAAGCAATACCATTATAAAGATACTGCCATTCACTAGCTTGCACCATAATCTCACCATCGACTATCTCAATAGAATCAACAGCAAAAGCTCTTAAAGCTCCATCTTCATTTACACTTCCATTTTCAATATTTTTTCCAATAATTCCAGTTGCTGTTGAAAGTGAATTTTGATTAAATGCAGTTTGAATTGCTTGTAAAGATTTTATCATCTCCATATTTGCATTTAATGTACTCATTTGCATCTGAGTTGAAAGCATTTTTGCTGAATCCATAGGCTTAGTAGGATCTTGAAGCTTTAACTCTTCAATCATAAGCTTTAAGAAATCATTTGTTGTTAGTTGATCATTTGTAATGCTTTGAGTATATTGGTTACCATAAGAATCTGTTGTACTATTTACTGTCATACCATCTGCCATTTTAAGCTCCTTTTATATCATATGCTCTTCGAAGAAATATCTTACAACATTATCTGAATCCATTGCATCTTGAACTCTAACTGCAAGCTTCTCATCCATAACGATTATATCACCTGTACCAATAATTCTTGAGTTTACATAGATCTCACCACCACTTCCAGCTGGTTTGTGAAGTGAGATAATATCACCTTCAGTTAATTTTAAAAATTCACCAATAGAGATATTTGTATATCCTAGCATAACATCTACAACTATCTCTGTATCAACTAGTAAATCATAAACTCTTTCACTTATTTCCATTTTTATAATCTTTTTTTAAATTTGATAAATATTATATCACAAAAACTTTTTTATATTATTAAATCAAGTGATTCCAACATTGAAGATATTTTAGCTTCAATATTTCCATCGAAATTTCCAATATTACTAGCAATTACAACACCGCCAGCAACAACATTTATATCTTCAACTAACTCTATATAATTTTCAAGTTCAAGCTCTTTTTTCAAAACAATATAATCTTTTGGATTTAAATGAATTCTTACTTTTGTAGCACCCTTAACTTTTTCTAAAAGTTGAGATATTGTCTGTTTTGCAACTTTTTCCGAATTTTGACTAAGTTCAATTCCAATAATTTTCTTTGCAATTGTAAGTGATGTTTTTAGCATCTTATTTTCAACTTGAGTTGCTGTTTTTTCAAAGAAAATTGCTTGTTCTTTTAAATCTTTTATTGCTTTTACAACTTGAGAATCTAACTCTTTATTTTTAGATACAATATCTCCCTCAATTCCTAATATTTTTTGAGAAATTGCCTCTATTTTTTGAGCTAAAGATGAGAATTCTGCAAAAATTGGTTCAATTTTATTCAAAACTTCACTATTATCTATTTTTGCTGGAACCTCTTTTACTGATTCTACTTTAAGATCTTTTTCTAAATCCTCTTTTTCATTTAAATTACTATCCAAATCTTTTTCATCTAAAGATTTACTTTTTTTAGAGAAACTATTTAGCTCAAATTTTTTTATATTATCGCTATTACTTACTATTTTTGCACTTGCAAAGATACTATCTGCCATTATGTACTCTCTCTTTCTATTACACCATCTTCAATCATTTTTTGTGCAACTGCTAACATTCTTCTTTGTGCTGCTTCAATATCTTTAATTTTAACTTTCGTAAGCATTTCGCTCTCTTCATTAAATCTATCTTTAACTCTTTGAGACATTGCACTTGTTACTTTTCTGATTTGCTCTTCAGTTGCATTTTTCATAGCTACAACAACATCTGCTGATTCAACACCTTGTATAATTTTCATAATATACTCTGTATCTAAGTTTAGTAAATCTTCAAATACGAACATATTATCCTTAATTCTATTTGCTAAAGATGTATCAATACCATTTATATTTTTAAGAATATCAATAGCTTTTGGTCCCATTTTATTTAACATATCAGCAACAACCTTAACTCCACCAACATCTACAATTGATGATAATAAAGACTCTAATTTTCTCTCTAAAACTGCTGAAATGGTTCTTACAACATCTGGAGAAACATCTTTAATAGTTGCTATTTGAATACTTACTTTTACTCTTGTCTCTTCATCTAACTCCATTAAAACATCAGCTGATTTTGAAGGATCCATATGAGATAAGATAACTGCAATTGTATGAGGTGATTCATCTTTAATAAAATCACTAAGCTGTTTTGGATTAACTCCATCAAGATATGAAAATGCTTGATTTGCCATTTTCATTCTTGAAAGTTTTTCTAAAACTTCATCTGCTGCCTCTTGTCCAATAGATTTATATAATATTTCTCTTGCAAAATCGTAACCACCTGAACTAATAAAGCCTTTAGTTCTAGTATATAAGTGAAACTCTTCAAGAATTGCTAAAGATACCTCTTTATTTATTGATTGAATTTGAGTAATTGCTGTTGAAATTTGTTCAACATACTCTTTATCTAAAAATTGAAAAATTTTTACTGTTGATTCTTCTCCAATAAGAACAAAAAATCTAGCAACTTTTTCAATCATTGATAGACCTTTTAAGACATCAATTTCGCCATATGGATCAATTGCCATTTATTTATCCTTATTTAAAATTTACATTACCTTCGCTTAATAGCAACTCTATCATTCTTGCTATTTCAGCTGGGTTATTGTTTATCTCTCTATCTAGCTCTTCAATAAACACCTCATATTTCGCTGCAGACTCTTCATCAAGTCCATCAATATTATTTAAGATTTGACTTTTTACTTTTGATTTTAATCTTCCTTGAGCTGTATTTTGATCAAGTTCATCATCAAGTCCAGCAAGCATATCTTTTACTAAGTCTTCATCATCAATACTTAGTTCCTCTTTTTTACCTTCACCTAAAATTACTAATTCACTATTTGATACAAATCTTCTATAAAATATAAATAGTATTATTCCTATTATTAAATATTGAATGTAATCTTTATACTCATCCAATATTCCCTTTATAGTAGATGCATCAAAATACTCATTTTGACCACCTATTACATTTCCAAATTCATCAATAGCTTGACCATTTGCATCATAAGATTTAAGAGTTAAAAACTTAAAATCTTTTACAGATACTTTATCTCCTCTATTTTTATCAAATCCAATTGCATCTTCGACTAAAGATTGAAGATTAGCCAAGAAAACATCTTTTTGAGGATGATTTTCTAATACAGTTGAATCAAAAGTAACAGATGCTGTAACTCTTCTTATATTTGAAAAATTTGAATCTTTTTGAGATATTATTTTTCTAGATATCTCATAATTTGTAACTGTATTTGAGTTTTCGCTACTAGAAGAGAGTTTGTTTCCATCACTTGCAATTTGTGGTGGTTGAATATTATTATCAACTCCAACAACTTGCATATCATTTGGCAAACCAGTTGAATCACTTGTGCTTTCAATTACTTGTTGAGATCTAATAGTTCCTTCTGGACTATAAATCTCCTCTTCAATATCTTTTTTTACAAAATCTAAAACAACATTAACCTTAGCAACAACTCTTCCAAATCCAACAACAGGCTCAAGTAAAGATATAATCTTTTTCTCATAATCCTCTTCAACTTTATCTTTAAACTTTGTTTGAACAGTTGATTGTTGCCTATTTATATCTTCAGTGCTAAGTTCAAGTAAATTACCTTCACTATCAATTAATTGTATATTTTCATTTTTTAATTCAGGAACAGCTGAAGCTATAAAGTTTTTAATACCATCAATTTGTTTTTGTGTTAAAAATAGCCCTTGCTTTAAAGTAATAACAGCCGAAGCAGTTGTTTGTGCTCTTTTTTCAGTAAATATTGTCTCTTTTGGAATTGCAATTTTTACATCAGCTTTTAAAACACTTGAAAGTGACTCTAAACTACGGCTTAGTTCTCCCTCTAATGCTCTTAAATATTTAACTTTATTCTCAAAATTAGTAGTTCCAATAGTTGATTTCTCAAAAATCTCCCAACCAACATGTTTATTTGAAGATGCTTCACTAGTTACTAATTTTATTTTTGCAATATTTACAAACTGTTGGGTTGTTCTTAAAGTTAAATCACTTCCAGAACCTGTTACTATAAAATCAATTCCAGCGCCCTCAAGCTCCTCAGTTGCTCTCATAACATCTGCTTGAGTAAGGTTTGAAGCTATAATATAGTTGTATTGTTTCTCTTTACTTTTTACAGTTGTAAATATTAAAAAACCTATAATCAAAAGTGCCAACAAGCCTATTCCACCAAAAATGGCCATTTTTTGAGCTTTATTAAAGTTATTTATAAATTTTATCAGTTGATCTAGCAATATCTATCCTAATTAATTTTTACCAGATGAATCAATCACTGATCTAAATAGTTTTGAATCTCGTTTTATAGATGTCTGTATAGCATCAAAAATTATCTTATTTTTTGATTGTTCACTAATTTGACTATCAAGATTTACATTATTTCCATCGTTTTGTTCTATTAAGTCAGGAACTTGTATCAATCTTGGATTTGAATTTGGTTTATAATCAATATTTTGCATGTGCATAGAAGATGTTCTTGTCATTTGAATAAGTTGCTGTTTTTTTAACTCATCTTCAAAAACCAAATCTTTAGTTTTGTAGTTTGGTGTATTAATATTTGCAATATTACTTGATATTACCTTTTGTCTCTCACCTCTAAAGTTTAATTGCTCAAATAGTGTTGCTGATACATTACTTGCGTGCATTATCTAGTGTTCCCCCCAACTTTTTCTATTAAGCCTGCATTTAATTCATCAATTGTCTTGATAGCTTTTTGTGATTGTTCAAATCTTCTATGTGCATCAATTAACTCTACCATTGTAGAGACTCTATTTACATTTGATTGTTCAACAGATCCTTTTATAATTCTATTATCATTATTCTCTAAATCTTCAACTTCATCTAAATTTATAGCCGTATAGTTGTTATTTCCAACTTTTTCTAAATTTTTAAATGAGGTTTGTGCAACTCCTATTTGAAATTCAAATCCTTCTTCAATTACAATTGCCTCATTATCAGCATTTAAAACATTGTTTCCATTTCCATCAACTAAAAAACCATCTAAATTCTTAAATGCTCCATTTCTTGTATACAAAATATCACCATTTTGATCTTGTACTTTAAAAAAAGTATCATAAGAGTTTAAAGCAAAATCTAACTCATTTCCAGTAGTTCTAATTGCTCCCATATGAGGATCTGTATATCTTGTATCAATTTTTGGAATATTATTTATAGTAATAGACTCTACAAACTTTTTATTATTACTATTTTCCATTCTTTTTAAGTACCAATTAAAAGTTGTTTCAGCAGTTCCCTCTTGCTTAAATCCTATTGTATCAGCATTTGCTAAGTTATTACTTATTTGATCTAACCTATTTACTTGATTTATCATAGATGCTGCTAATGGATACATTCCTTGATTCATTTTAAAGTTTCCTTCTATTTATTGAATTCAGCAATTAGTTTATCTAAATCATCACCTACTAAATCTTCAGTACCTGTATCGCCATGAATATGTTTTGCCATTGGTATATCTTTTGGAGCATCTTCTTCAAAAAGATTATTCAAATATAGTGATAATTTTCTAATAACTGACATAACTCTCTCTATTTTTTGTCTATTTATATCATTAAATTGCATTAATTCCATACCTTGGAATATATGAACATCTTCATTGTCTAAAAGAGTTTTCAAATCTTTTAAATCTAACTGCAATTGATTTATCTTCTCTAACTGTTCATTAAATTGCGAAACATTTGGAAATTTATCACATAAAAGATTCAAAAATGCCATTTGAGAAACTGCAATCTCTTCAAAATCTTTTATTTTTTTTCTAATGTCATTATTATTATCTAAAGCTAAACTTAATACATCAAAAATTTGTGAAACTTTTTCTTCAGAATCATTAGCAACTTGACTTAATTGGCTTACTACTTTTGTATCATTTTCAGCTGGAAAAGGAAAAACTCCCTCATTTATTTTTGAAGATGACCACTCTTTGACAATCTCATCTTTATCTATATTTTTATTTTCAGGTTCATCTTTTTTTGAACTATTTTGCTCTTTATTCTCTTCTTTAATAGAGCTTTCTGGATTTATATTTTCTATTTCGTTAAGCAAAGTGCCTATCTCTTCAATTTTACTATCTTTTGAAGAGTTAGTATTAGTTTGTCCACTTTGTATCGTACTATTTAAAATAGCTTCTAGTTCTTCTGTTTTAACATTCTCATCTAAACTTTCTTCAACTTTAATATCTTCTTTTGGTTCATCAGTTGGAATATCAATTCCACCCATTAAAGCCTCTATATCTTCTTGACTCATTCCCATAAGTAAACCTTTATTTGACTATTTTTTTAATACACCATCTAGTTTTTCTTTTAAAACCTCTGCGTTAAAAGGTTTTACAATATAGTTATTTACACCTGCTTTTAAAGCTGTAATAACCTCACTTTTACCACCTTCAGTAGTAATCATAATAATTGGAGTTTTTTGGTGTGTTCCTTCACTTCTAACTTTTTTAACCAACTCCAAACCATTCATATTTGGCATATTCCAGTCTGTTAGGATAATGTCATAATTTCCTTCAGTAAGAAGTTTCCAAGCTTTTAGTCCATCTTCAGCTTCATCGAAGTTATCCTTACTAAATCCTAGTTGCATTACAACATTTCCAATAATTCTTCTCATTGTTGAGCTATCATCAACTATTAGAATTCTCATTTTTTGCCTCTTTATATTAAAGTATTTCTATAAAGTATGCATTATATAAAAAATGTTTTAAATTTTTACTTAAAACTAAAACTATTAAATTAAATAGCTTTATCTTAATTTAATCCTTCTTTTAGTATAATCTAAGTTAATTTCAAAAATGGAGAATTCTATGATTAGAGGTCTTTATACAGCTGCAACTGGTATGAATGCTATGCAGCATCAAATTGATGTAACATCAAATAACATTGCAAATGTTAATACTACAGGTTTTAAACAAGATAGAGCAGAGTTTCAAGATCTAATTTATGAATCTTTAAACTATACAGCAGGTCAAACTACTATTGATACTATGAATCCAACAGGTATTGATGTGGGACTTGGAGTAAGACTTTCAAATATTCAAAAAAATTTCACAGAAGGTGATCTAAAAGGTACTGGTAATCCACTTGATATTGCAATTGCTGGAAGAGGTTTTTTTCAAATAGTTCTTCCAAGCGGAGAGATTGCATTTAGTAGAAATGGAAATTTTAAATTAGATGCTGATGGTAATGTTGTAAATGGAAATGGTTATTTACTAGAGCCACAAATTGTAGTTCCTGAGAATGTAAAAGATATAAGTATTGGAAATGATGGATTTGTAACAGCAAAAGATCCTCAAACTGGAGATACTATTGAACTTGGTCAAATTATTTTAGCAGATTTTATAAATCCTTCTGGTTTAACTCCACTTGGAGACTCTTTATTTTTACAAACTGATGCTAGTGGTGATGTACTAGAAGGTGAACCATTAACTGAACAGTTTGGTGGACTTAGACAATCTATGCTTGAAAGTTCAAATGTAAAACTAGTAAATGAGATGGTAGATTTAATTACTGCTCAAAGAGCTTATGAAGCAAACTCAAAAGCAATTACAACTGCTGATGGTATGTTGGATACTGTAAATAGATTGAAAAATTAATAATATTTAATAGTTATGAATTTTGAAGAGCTAAAAAAAAGAAGAGAGAGAAACCTAAGTAGGCACAAACTAAAAAAAAGAGCCTACTACCTAAAGAGTAAGCTTAATAAAGAGATAGATTACGAAGATGAACTAAAAGATGATGGCTTTTTGCTAAAGATGAAATCTATTGCAAAAAGTCAAAAAGAGTATATATTTAGTAGAGAGTCTATAATAAAAAATAAGATAAAAGAGTATCAAGAGAAAAAAAGAGAGTACTATGAGCAAAATAAAGAGAAAAGACTTGAGTATGATAAAGAGTATAGAGAGAGAAAAAAAGAAGAGCTAAAAGAGTATAGAAGAAAATACTATGAAAAAATTAAAGAATCTAAATTTAAAGAGGATTAAATGGCTGAAGATATAAAAAACGAAGAAGCTTCTAATAGTGTTGATGAACAAGATAACAAAGAGAATAAAACTAATCATAGTTTAAATAAAGCAAATTTAATAAAAAAAGCTTTAATAGCTGGTATAGCAATCCTTGTTATATTTCTACTTATTATTTTAGTTTTAATACTAACTAAAAAGCCAAATAATCTTGAAGAAGCTTCTAGTGCTCAAGTAGCAAGCCAAATTGAACAAAATATAGAAACTGCAGAGAATAAACAACTAAATGAAAATCAAACTGTCCAAAATGAAGAGAGTGATTTTAAATTTGACTTTAATAATCTTGAACCAGACAAATTAAATGAACAGTTGGAGCTATTAACTAATAAAAGCTTAGAACAAAAAGCTTTAGAAGAGTTATCATTATTGGAAAAAGAAGAAAAAAAATCAAGTAATGCTTCATCTATTTTTGTTGAATCAGATTCTAAAATAGAAAATATTATAAATAGCACTCAAGAGAGTGTTAATAATGAAGTATTAGTTTTAAATGATGTTGAAGAAAAAAATATTGAAATCAATAGTGAAACAAAAGAGAGTGAAACTATAGAAAACAGTGATGAACTAATAGAGACTAAAACTATTTTAGAAGATGAAAAAGAAGAGCTTACTAATAATACGAAAAAAGAGATTGAGATATCAAAAGAGTCAAAATCTTTAATTGTTTTTGAGGATGAATCTAAAAATGAAGATACAAAAGCTTCGGATATTAATAAATATGAGTTTTTAAAAATAATAAGTGTTGCAAAAATAAAAGGAAATCTAAAAAAATCTTACTATGACAAAATTTATAACATAGATAGTTCTGTTTTGCTTTGTAGAGACTCATTAGGTAATATTGAGATATATTTTGGACCATTTAAAGATAACACGAAGCAAGAGAATCTTTTAAATAGACTCTTAGAAGCTGGTTTTAGTGAAGCATACAATCTAGAGATGGAAAAAGAAGAGTTTAATAAAAGATGCAACTACTAATTTCTTAAGAGTTTTCTAAAATATCAAAAGCATTTATAGCAAATATCTTTTTATTTTCAATATCAACTCTTTGAATAAAAGTTTCAAATATATGAGGAATTAAAAAGATTTTTGGAAAACCTTTTTCTACAAGTTGCGAATCTGTTTTAACTTCTAAATAATCATTTAATGGAAATCTGTGAACATCACTTACAACACCTAATTTTAAGCTATCTTCATAAACTTCACATGATATTAAATCAAACCAAAAAAACTCGTTATCTTTTAATTTACAAAACTCTTTAGTCTGCTCGATTGTAGTGTATAACTCTGTATTTGTAAGTTTTTTAGCACTTTCAATATCACTAAAACCTTCAAAAGATATAAGATCTCTATCTTTTAAATACTCTGAAATTGTAAGTTGGAAATTTTTATTTGTTAGAAAAGTTGAGCCTTTTTTAAATTGCTCAGGAAAATCAGAGTCAATAAAAAGTCTTAAATGACCTTTTAATCCTACTGCTTTTCCTAATTTTGCTACATAAACCTTATTATTCATAAACTACTTTGCTACTACTTGGATTTTATAAGATACTCCATCTTTAGCCTTGCAACCATTTGCAATTGTTTTTAGAGCATTTATCATATTTCCATTTTTACCAATTAATTTACCAATATCCAAACTATTTACACTAAGAGTGATTAAAATAAAGTTCTCATCAACTCTCTCTTGAGAAATCTCAACATCTTCTGGAATTGAAACTATTAGTTTTGCATAGTTTTCTATAAAGTTTGTAATCATTTGATACTATTTTGAAGTTAATTTTTTAACTTTTTCTGATGGTTTAGCACCAACACTTAGCCAATAGTTATATCTCTCTTCATCAATTTTGAAAACTTGTGGCTCAACTACTGGATTGTAGTAACCAATTGATTCAATCCATCCTGAATCTCTTCTTTTTCTTGAGTCTGTTACAACTATTCTATAAAATGGTTTTTTGTTTCTTCCCATTCTTGTTAATCTAATCACTGTCATTGTTTTGTCCTTTTTTTAATTTATAGTGTTGAGCTTTAAACTCCAAAAAAGTTTATAGCTCAGCACTATTTTTAATTCTATCTTGGAATTTTCGGCATTCCATTTGGTCCCATTTGAGACAACATATTTGTAAAACCTTTCATTCCACCTTTGTTTGAAAGCTGTTTTGCCATTTTTGAAGCATTTTTAAACTGTTTTAAGATTTTATTTACCTGAACTTCACTTAAACCAGCACCTGCTGAGATTCTTTTTTTTCTACTAGGATTTAGTAAATCTGGATTTTCTCTCTCTTTTGGAGTCATTGAACTAATTAAAGCTTTAATTCTAACTATCTCTTTAGAGTTTTCAAAATCCATATCTTTTAAAGCTGGCATCATATTTGATAAACCTGGAATCATTCCCATAATAGATTTTAAACTACCAAGTTTACTTAACATTTGAAGCTGTTCTAAAAAGTCATTAAAGTTGAATTCACCTTTTTTTATCTTTCTACTTACCTCTTTTGCTTTTTTCTCATCTATTAAAGTAGCTGTTTTTTCAGCAAGTCCAGCAATATCACCAAGTCCTAAAAGTCTTGAAACAACTCTATCTGGAATAAAAACTTCCAAATCTGGCATTTTTTCACCAATACCAATAAATCTTAATGGAACTTCTACTTGGTGAGCAATACTAAGTGCAACTCCACCTTTTGTATCACCATCATATTTTGATAATATAACTCCATCTATTCCAATTTTCTCTTTAAATGTAGTTGCTGTTTTTGTTGCATCATGACCTGTCATAGAGTCTGCGACATAAAAAATCTCACTTGGGTTTATAGCATCTTTAACATCTTTAAGCTCACTCATAAGCTCATCATCAATAGCAAGTCTTCCAGCTGTATCTATTAAAACAACATCATAATGCTCTTTTTTTGCTTTCTCAACTGCAGCTTGTGCAATTTTTATAGGATTTTTCTCATTATCATCAAAATAGATATCAACATCAATTTGTTTTGCAATCTGTTTTAGCTGCTCAACAGCTGCAAGTCTTTGTAAGTCACAAGCAGCTACTAAAACTTTTTTATTTCTTAGTTTTAAATAGTTTGCTAATTTTCCAGTTGTAGTAGTTTTACCACTTCCTTGAAGACCTGTCATTAAAATTTTTGTAGGAGGAGTTGAAGAGAATACAAAACCTTGATTTCCATTTGCTGTTAAAACTTTTTCAAGCTCTTCTTTTAGAACTTTTATGAAGTTATCTTGTCCAATTCCAATATTTTTTACACTCAACTCAATATTAGTTAATAACTCTTTTGTCGTTTTATGGTGAACATCAGCTTTTAAAAATGCTTTTTTTAGTTCACTAATAGCACGACTTAATGATGCAACATCATCTTGATGTCTTATCTTATTTACAACACCTCTAATTGAGCTAGTTATTGAATCAAACAATTTTATACTCCATAATTTTAATTTTGAGATATTACATCTTTTTTGCTTTATTTTAGATTAAATAAAAGGATTATTTTAAGTAATTTTTTAGATTAGAAAAATAACCAAAGCCCTATTCTATGGACTTTTTACTTTTTTAAACCTTAAAATTAACTAAAATCATACACCTTGAACTCTTTTGGTTCTTTTGATTCGAAAACATAATCAAATATTTTTGTAACTTTTGAGTGAAGTAAAACTCTATTTACATTTGAAGCAGTTCTTCCATATAAACTATCTCCAATAATAGGAAATCCTAAAGCTGCTAAATGAACTCTAATTTGATGAGTTCTTCCACTCTCAATTACCACTTTAACTTTTGATTTATTTCCCTCTACAAGCATTGGAATAAGAGTTGTTTTTGCACTTTTTCCATGTTTGTCTATTTTTGATTTAGCCATTCCTCTATCTTTTGTAGTTAAAATTGGTTTATCAATTACTAACTCTTCAATAACTTTTCCCTCAACAATAGCAACATACTCTTTATAAACTCTATTTTGCGCAAACTCTTTAATAGCTCTTTTTTGAAACTCTTCATTCTTTGCAAAAAGCATAACTCCACTTGTCTCTTTATCTAGTCTATTTAAAAGTATTGCATTTTCAAATTTTCTTGATACCTCATCTGCTGTTAAAAAAGCTGGTTTATCAACTGCTAAAATATCTTTATCTTCAAATATAACTTTTATTTTTGCAATATCTTTTACACTAAATTTAGTATCAACTCTTATCTCACCTCGTGCTATTAAAAGTTTTTTCCCAGAAACTGTTACTAAACCTTTATCAATAAGCTCTTTTGCCTTTGCATTTGAAATTCTCTCTTGCATTGCTAGAAGTTTATATGCTTTATCAAACTCTACTGCCATTTTTCTATCTCCTTAATTATAGGCTCAAACGAACCCTCTTTTGTAAGTTCTGGTTTTAAAAGAGTAGATGCTTTTTCAAGATACTCTTTTAACTCATTTTTTTCTATTAAATAGTAATTTTTAATGCACTCAAAAAGTGATTTTTGATTAAATATATTTTTACCACTTATTATAATATTTCCAAAATATGCTGGTTCTATTGGATTATGACCACCTACATTTGCAAATGCACCACCAAGAATTGTAATATCACCAATTGAGTAGATATCATTTAACATTCCCATTTTATCAATTAAGATAATATCACTTGAAAAATCCTCTTTTAAACTATATTTATGAAAACTTATCTCTTTGTCTTTTATATAATCTTTAATTAACTCTTCAACTTTTAAAAATCTCTCAGGATGTCTTGGAACAACTATTAGTTTTCCATACTCTTTTTTATAAGAGCTTAAAATAAGCTCCTCTTCACCTTCATGTGTACTTGCTGCAACTATTACTTTTGAATTTGGTTTTTCTAAATCTAATTTTTTTTGCGGAAGTTGTGCTAATTTTATATTTCCAATAACCTCAACATTTTTAGCCCCAAGCTCTTCTAATCTTTTTTTATCAATTTGGCTTTGTGCAAAAACTTTATCTATATTTTCAAAAATCTTTTTATAAAAAAACTTAAATCTTAAATATGATTTATAAGATCTATCTGAAATCCTTGCATTTATAAGTAAAGTTTTTGCACCTTTTCTTTTTGCAAATAAAAATAACATATACCAAAGTTCAGCCTCCATAACAACCAAAACTTTCTGTTTTGTTATCCAAAATGGAAGAAAAATTTCAAAAGGAAGATATCTTACATTTTGACTTACTGTTTTTGCCTCTTCAAATCCTGTATTTGTAATAACACTAATGTTTGCTTTGTTTTCAAACTCTTTTATTAAAGGTTTTATAGCTTTAACTTCGCCCATTGAACATGAGTGAAACCAAATACCACTAAAATCAAACTTTGGATTATTTTTTAAAAAAAATTTTGAAGGAATTGCATCTTTATACTTATTTTCTCTTTTTTTATATAGTAAATACGGAATCAATAAGATATATGTAATTGTTAAAATTAGATTATAAAAAAGGGTAAAGAGGCTCAAGCTTTAAGCCTCTTTTGTAACAGTTTCTTCTTCACCTTTATAAAGAATTCTTCCACAGTGAAGACAGTTTACAATCTCTTCACCTTTTATAACTTCTGCATAAGTTTTGTCGCTTATTTTCATAAAACATCCAAAACAAGCTTGTTGTTTAACAGGAACTACCGCTGTATCTTTTGCCCATCTTTTAATTTTTTCATAAAATGTTAAGATTTTTTTATCAAAATTTCCTAAAAGTTCATTTCTTTTTGCATAAACTACATCTCTATCTTTATTTATTGCTTCAATCTCTTGATCAACAACAACTTTAATCTCTTCAATATCACTCTCTTCTGCTTTAAGTTTTGCTTGAAGCTCTTTTAAGCTCTCTTCTTTTGCAACTGTTAGTTTATCTAATCTTTCAATCTCTTCATTTGCAAAACTAACCTGCTCTTTTGCAATCTCTTCTTCAAGTTGTAAAGCTTTTAACTCTTTTTCATTTGTTACATCTTTATTTTTTTTAGCAATTTGATCTAGTTTTGTTTTTAACTCTGATAGATGAATATTGTTTTTTGTTCTTTTTGATTTTAGTTCATCAATCTCAAGATACACACTATTTATAGAAGTTTTTAATGCCTCTGCTGTCTCAACAAAAACTGCTAATTTTGCTTTTTGTTGCTCGATTTTTGGGTCAAATTGACTTATACTTGTATCATATTTTGATAAAGTTACTAAGTCTTGTAAATACTTATTCAACGGTTTCTCCTTTAAAAAACTCAAATGGATTTTTTGAAGCTGTTATTATAGCTTTTAATTTATTTTTTTTCAAATACTGGCTTAACAATTGTTCTAAAAGTATATTAAAACTATTTTCACTCTCATAGTGTCTAATATCTATTAAGGACAAATCTCTTGCTTTTGCTTCCATTGCATCGTGATATTTAATATCACCTGTTATAAAGCAATCTGCTTTAACCTCATCTATTAAACTCATTGCACTTCCTGTACAAATTGCAATAGTATTAATATTCTCTTTTGTTTTAACATATTTTAAATTTTTTAAATTTAATTTTTCTGATAGATAGTTTAATAACTCATCAAAACTCATATTGACTTCACAGTTTGCTATAAACTCATTTTGATTAGATATTTTAAATCCTAAAATCTCTTCAACTACAAATCTGTTTAAATGCGTTTTGTCAATATTTGTATGCATAGATATTAAAGCAATATCTTTTTTTATTAGCTCTTTTAAAATTTTAGTGCTATAAGTATCGTAATTAACTCTTTTTAATCCACTAAAAATTAGTGGATGATGAGTTATTACTAAAGAGTTAGGTTTTAAACTTTTTGCAAGTTCTAAATCTAAATCCATACTAAGATACAAACTCTCAAAACTATCACCCATATTACCAACAAGAAGTCCTGAATTATCCCATTTTTCTTGTAGTTCAAAAGGTGAAAGCTCATTTAAGTAGTTATAAATATCTTCTATTTTCAATAAATTACTCCTATTGTTCATCTCACAACAATCTAGCTCATTTCATTCGCTACGATTGATACACTTCGTTAGTTCGAACCAGTCTTTTGTGAAAGTTCTTAACTTTCTACAAAAGTCAAAAAATGCTAAAAGAGTTAGCCCCTAACTCTTTCTTGACGCATTTTTTCCTGCTCTTTATACATCACAGCACAAGCTTGAGCAAGCTCTCGCACTTTTAAAATATAGTTTTGTCTCTCTGTAACACTTATTGCCTTTCTTGCATCTAAAGTATTAAAAGCATGACTTGCTATCATACATTGATCATATGCAGGAAGTGGAAGTTGTGCCTCTAAACAAGATTTACACTCATTAAATGCCTCTTCAAAATCTCTAAATAGTTTTGTTGTATTTGCTACTTCAAAATTATATTTAGAGAATTGATACTCTGCTTCTTTGTGAACATCTGCATAAGTTGTAATTCCATGCTTATTTTTATTCCAAACAATATCAAAAACAGAATCAACTCCTTGAAGATACATAGCAAGTCTCTCTGTTCCATAAGTAATCTCAACAGCAACAGGATCACAAGGAAGTCCTCCAACTTGTTGAAAATATGTAAATTGTGTAACTTCCATACCATCAAGCCAAACTTCCCATCCAAGTCCCCAAGCTCCTAGAGTTGGTGACTCCCAGTTATCTTCTACAAATCTAATATCATGACGGCTTAAATCAAGTCCTAAATACTCTAAAGATTGTAAATATAAATCTTGAATATTTTCAAGGCTCGGTTTTATTAAAACTTGAAACTGATAGTAACTTCCTAATCTATTTGGATTCTCTCCATATCTTCCATCTGTTGGCCTTCTACTTGGTGCAACATAAGCAACACTCCAAGGAGTTGAATCAAGACTTCTAAGCAAGGTTGCTGGATGAAATGTTCCAGCACCTGCAGCAATATCGTAAGGTTGTACAATATTACACCCCTCTTTTGCCCAGAACTCTTGAAGTTTTAATAACATTTGTGAAAAAGTAAGCATTCTATTTTATTCCTAACTCTTTATTTAATTTCTCTTTATCAAAGCCACAAATCCAACTATTTCCAATTAAAAAAACAGGTGCACCTTGACATCTTTTTTGACAATCATTTAAAGCTTTTTTATTTTTTGTTAAATCTATATGATTATATTTAAGATTTTTGCTCTTTAAGTATACTATAGCTTCTTTGCACCATTTACAATTTGGAATAGTAAATAGTGCAATAGGTTTCATTTATAGAATTACTTCTATATCTTTTGAATCACTTTCAACTAATTTAGCTTTTACAACTCTATCTTCTTTTAATTTTGCAGCTAAATCTTTATCATTAATAGCTAAAATTTGCATTGCTAAATAAGCTGCATTAATTGCACCTGCTTTTCCTAACGCAACAGTAGCAACTGGCATACCAGCTGGCATTTGAACAGTTGAAAGCATAGCATCCATACCATCCATTGCTCCACCTTTCATAGGCACTCCAATAACTGGTTTTGTAGTACTTGCAGATAAAGCTCCTGCTAAGTGTGCAGCCATTCCAGCAGCAGCAATAAATGCAACTGCACCTTTTTCTTCTGCCTCTTTAACATACTCTTTTGTTCTTTCAGGACTTCTATGAGCTGAAGATATAATTAACTCATATTTTACATTAAACTGTTCAAAAGTATCAGCACAATTTTTCATAATATCATAATCAGATTTGCTACCCATAATAATCGAAATAAATCTCATTTTATTATCCTATTTTTAAAATTTTAGATATACATTATATCAAAAATTTTCTAAGGTTTTTATAATATCTTCTATTTTTAGATTTCGCCACTCTTCAAACTTATTTATAGTTAAAGTATCATTTTCATAAATAAACTTTGATAAATTTTTTGAACTATCTTTTACATAGATTGTTTTAGTGTAGTTATAATATTTTAAACTCTCTTCATAATCTTTAAAAGTTGCTATACAAACAGTTGGTATCATAAAAGCATCTGCTATATGAAGAGCTGAAGTGTATGCTGTTATTATCTTATCCATAGATGAAACAATATAGATAAAATCTTCTATTGTTTTTGAATATGTTGATAAATCTATATAGTTATCAGATTTTATTTTTGGATCAATTAAAAGTGTTGTTATAATCACATAATCATCTAATTTATCTATTAAACCTTTTAAAATTTCAATAGCAAAATTTTGAGGAATTGATTTATTTATAGTTGCACTATAAGGATGAAAAAGTAATAATTTACCTCTTTTTTTAGCATCAATAATTTTTTGACTTAAACCTTTTGATAATTCAAAATGTTCACAATTAAGTTCACTATATTTTTTAGAACTTGGAATTTTTTTATAATCTATTCCAAACTTATAAAGCCATGCATCTACTATGTTTATATCTAATATCTTACTAATATCTACACTATTATCAACAAAATAGTCATACTTACAAATAGTTTTGCTATTTATTGCAAGTGGATATACACCATTTATATATTTTTGAGTTTCATAAATACTTTTATCTCTTTTATAATAACTATTATTTGAAGCTTTTATAAAAATATCAAGCTCAACTTTTGAGTATATATTTTTTAACTCTTCATAAAAAATTCTAAGTGCTGCCATAGAGCTAATCATATCGCTAATTGTTGAGCCTAAACTTCCAATAAGTGCAACTTTAACAATTGGTTTATGAAAACTATTAAGACTATATAAAAGCGAACTAGGTTTTATATCAAAAAAAATATTATCTTTGAACTCTTCTTTGATTTTATACTCATTTTCAAAACTAATACCAATTTCAGTAGGAAAATTTGAATTATTTTTTACACTCTTTTCATTTAAAATCTTAGCAAGATATCTATTTTTATCAACTTTTGAAAAAATATCTTGCAAATCTTTGAAATCATCATATGTTGTAATATAAACCGTCTCATTTTCTAAACCAACTGGTGCTTTAAATCTATCATATTTTAGTATTGTACCATCTGTTATTTTTATATTTATACTATTTGTAACTCTAAAAAAAACCATATCTTATTCTATATTACTATCAATATTTTCTACTCTAAACATTGTTAAATAAGGCAATTTACATGGAAGTTTTATTTTATTTACATTTCCACTATGAACACTTTCAAGCTCTTTATTATCTTGTGTTAAAATCTTTTTAAAATTTATATAATATAGTCCATTCTCTTTTTTAAAAACTCTTCCTATCTCATTTTCACACTCTTGTAAAACTGTGTTATGTGGAGTGAAAATTTCAATATCTTCATTTGGATAAACTTTATATTTACAATAAAAATGCTCTTCATCCTCAGCTACAAGTCCTGTTACTTCGTAACTTCCTTTGCTTAAAGCATAATCGTGATTTTGAGAATCTAGTTTTTCAAATGGCTTATGAATTAAATAAGCATCTGTAAACCCTCTATTTTTAGTTGTATGCAACTCTTTTTGATATTTTGAAGCATCAAATTTATTTTCATAATAGTCATCAATAGCTTCTCTATAAGCTTTTGCAGTTACTGCTGCATAGTATGGAGATTTTGTTCTTCCCTCTATTTTCAAACTATCAACTGCTCCACTATCAAGTATCTCTTTAATATGTGAAGCTAAATTCATATCTTTTGAGTTAAAAATATATGTTCCAACACCTGGTTCTTCTTCAAGTCTAAACAAGCTTCCATGCTCATCATTTCCAGCATAAAGTGTATATTCAAATCTACAATCATTTGCACAACTTCCACGATTTGGAACTCTTCCCATTTGAACAGCACTAATTAAACATCTTCCAGAGTAGGCAAAACACATAGAACCATGAACAAATATCTCTATCTCCATATCTGGAAGATGTTTTTTAATCTCTATTACATCTTTTAAAGATATCTCTCTTGCTACAACAATTCTTTTAACTCCCATATCCCAAAAAACTTGAGCATCAAGATAGTTTAAAACATTTGCTTGAGTTGATAGATGTATATCAATTTCAGGAGCAATCTCTCTACAAAGTCTTACAACTCCAGGAGCTGCAACTATAAAACCATCTGGTTTCAGTGCAGCCATAGAGGCTATATGTTTTTTTAATAACTCAATTTGAGCATTAAAAGGAAAACCATTTATTGTTGCATAAACTTTTTTTCCTCGCTCATGAGCATAATCAATTCCCTCTTTAAATGTCTCAAATGTAAACTCTTTACTAGCTCTAATTCTTAAACTAAAATGACTAACTCCACCATAAACAGCATCAGCACCATAATTTATTGCAATTTTTAATTTTTCTAAATTTCCAGCGGGTGAGAGCAACTCAACTTTTTGCTTACTCATAAAATTCCTTTGATTTTTTATATAATAAAATATTTAAATTTTTAGGGGATTGTATCTTTTTTTTGATAAATCTTAAGTTTTGCGACAAGCAAAGAGCTTTAGAAGCTCTCCCACTCATCATCAGATTTTGAAGCTTTAAACTCTTGTTTTGGTTTTTGCTCTAAGATTTTTACATCTTTAGCCTTTGTTGCTATCTCTTTTGGCTTATTTATCTCAGGTTTTGTTGTCTCTACTTGTGAATTAACTTTTTTAGATATATTATCAATTTTAACTTGATCAAGTGATTTAAATACTTTAAAAATTGATGTATCAAGTTGCTTTGATAACTCTTTTAATCTACTCTTATCAGAGCTCTTTTTACAATCCTCATTAATATACTCTTGAACACTTGTATGAACAAGTTCATGATACTCTTTTAAAGTTTTCCAATTTTGATTTTTAGTAAATACTAAACCATTTTTTTCTTGCTCTATAATCCATTTTCCTAAGTCGCACTCTGTTGGTTTTGTTACACTCCAAGCAGTTTTTCCTTGACCAATTTTATCAAAGTTTGTAAGCTTAAATTTTACATGGTCATTTTTTAGTTTTGAAACTTTAAATACTAAATCTATATCTTCAATAATATTAGGATCTACTTGTTTAAATTTAGCTCTATCTGCTATTTTTAATAGATTGCTTGATAAACTTGATGCTTCACTTGCAAGATTACTTATAACTCTTGAAGAGCTTGCATTTACTTGAGTTACTCTATCAAGAACATTAATAGTATCATTTATTTGAAGTATTCCTATCTCTTCCTCTTTTGTACCTCTTGATACATCTTCTATTAAAACAATAGTCTCATCAATTCTTTTATTTAGTTCTGTATAGCCAATTTTCATACTATTTGCTATCTCTTTACCTTCATTTGCTTTTGAAGTTGCTATTTCAACAATATTTTTAATCTCTCTTGCAGCTTC